>SESD01000522.1_pt1 | contig 23740 bp, 15 predicted proteins | sample 3171411 | NCBI WGS metagenome assembly SESD01 (sample SAMN06051880, study PRJNA518727) | freshwater metagenome | biome: subpolar coniferous forest; feature: holomictic lake; material: water; isolation source: holomictic Lake 442, 16.5 m depth | place: Canada: near Kenora, Ontario | collected...
ATTCTTGATAGTTTACAAAACAAGCTGGGAGAATTACATGCCCAGATTGCAGATAACTGGTTTTTGATGGCCGCTAGCGAGTAAACAAGGCCTCAAGGGTGATATTTACTACTAAGGATACGAAGATTTATTGCTTCGGGTTCCTTGGTTAAATTCAGGACAGGCTTCGTGGTTAACGCTTTTTATGGATTTATTGCTTTATTTTTTAGTGAGATTGGTATTGACAGGCGCAGAAGATACGGTAAGTTGAGGTCCTTCCGGACTATCTTTGACGTTGAAATCCAGGATAAACCGATTATCCTCTGGAAATAATTCATCTTTGCGCTGAATGATCGCACCTATGAAGTGTATGGTCTTTATTGCAGGTGCCGGGTTGCTGTCATTGGAATGCTTCCCCATTTCTGCTTCCAATTCTTGCCTCATTGTCGGCATTTCATCGATAAATGCTGTCAGCTTTTCGATACGGTCTTCTTTTGGCAATGCCCCAATATTCCATGCTACGGCCGCTAGTGCTATAAGGTTCTCAAATTCCTTCGTGGATAGCTTTTCAGGCTCAAACGGTTCACACAATTCTAATAACGCTGCGGATAGTTTAATACTGACAGATGGTTTTTGTTGTCTTTGTAGATGTTTTTTTCGGCTTGCTTTGCCCATGGTTTGCTCTCAATAGTACCAGTATTTTGTAATCATTCAGTCCCTCTTTGAAAAAAAGGGGTTAGGGGATGTTTTATTAGATAAGTACTCCTCAACCCGAATTTTTAAAAGGGAGAGGTGAATAACTAAAGTATTTTTTCTAAAGCATAGGGCGATTTGTTTTGAACAGCCGTCATTTATATTTGCGGAAAATTGCCTAAGGCAGTACGCAGAAAATAACCACCAGAATTAGCCAGGTTCCCATAACGGAGCTTGGAAAGATAGGGTGGGGAGCAATGTCGTTAAGTTAATCGTAAGTTGTTTAAAAAGCTGCAGTCTAATTGCTTAAACTATGGCTTGTAAAAACAGCTAAAGCGGTTTTACTCGATTGTATGCTTAACTTAACGGCATTGGGTGGGGATTATTTATTGCGAGTTACCTTACATAGGGCCATGACTGGTTTATAACACACTGCGCATGGGCTTGTGCAATTTTTTATCCAGCGCAGGCAAGGCCGCAATCGCTTCGCGTAGTTTGGTTTCCCAGCTGCGTCTAAGCTGTAACATATAATCATCATCATCGTCAAAACAGTAATACTCATCCAGGCTAAAGCTGTCTTTACGATAAATAAGCATTTCAACAGGTGCACCGACGCTGGCATTACTGCGAATGGTAGAGTCCATGGACACCAGGCAACACCGCGCAGCTTCGTCTATGGGGGTGTTCAGTTTAAGAAATCGATCCAATATGGGTTTGCCGTATTTACTCTCGCCAATTTGCAGAAAAGGGGTGTTGGCAGAACTGGTTATGCTGTTGCCTTCTGCATAAATCATGTAAGCAGCAGGTGCATCAGTACCAATTTGACCGGCTAAAATAAAACTGGCGGAGGTGTTAAATGCGGATTGTCCTTGAGAGCTTTTATGCTGTTTTTGTTTATCAACACTGACATGACCCAAATAATCAGCCGCTTCAAACAAGCTTTCTACGCTGTTAAAATTGATTTTGGCATTTTTTATTTTGTCGCGGTGCAGTTGCTCTAATACGGCTTGGGTAGTGGCTAGGTTTCCGGCGCAGAGTAGCACAATCTTACGGTCACTGGTCGTATCAAAAGCGTGCATTTTGCCATGTGTGCTGACATTATCAATACCGGCATTGGTTCTTGAATCAGAAACCAGAATAAGTCCTTCATTTATAGAAGCTGCAATACAATAAGTCATCAACGTTTAGCCATCGTAATTTAAATTTTAGGGGTTAATTATCCAGTAAATCGACCTGAACGTCCATGTTGATCAATAAACAGCCTGAGCCGAACTGATGAAATATGGAAACATCGGCGGCATCGCGCCCCAAAGCAATAACGACCCGGCCGCCTCTAAAGTCAATTTGTGTAGGGTCAAAGCAATACCAACGGTCGCCAATATAAGCTTCAAACCAGGCATGTAAATCCATCGGCTGTAGATTATGCAAGTAACCTACGACCAGTCGTGCGGGTATGCTGATGCTGCGACAAAGTGCTATGGCAAGTTGGGCAAGATCGCGGCACACGCCATAGCCATGATGATGCACTTCAACAGCGGATAGTGGAAATTCACTGGAGCCGGGTACATAGCTTATGGAATCCCGAACCCACGAATTAATTTTATTCACTTGATCGTAACCGGGCAGGGCATCAACAATTATTTCTCTGGCTAGATCGCCAAACCGGTCAGATTCGCAATAGCGGCTGGGTAACAGAAAGGTAAGCACGTCGTTGGGAAGGTGTTGTATTTCAACAAAACAAGCCCCCTGTGCAATATCAAAGCTGTCAGGCACTATGACTTCGGCTGAGGTATGGATCAAAAAATCTCCAACCGGTGCAATCAAGCGCTGACAAGAATTGCCGAAACTGTCAGTACTTTCTATAATCGGTATCGCAGGTTTAATGATATAGGTCTCGCGGTTTATCCATTGCTGTAAGCCTTTGAAAGGACGTAGCATTAAAATTAAAACACTCGTTTCAACTATCTGGAAATTGAGATTACAACTCACCCTTAATTTCATATTAATGAACCCTGTGTCAATAATGGCATCACTCATTTTCGAACGAAAGAAATAAGCAGTTTGAGCTCATAAAACAATCCTGATCTAAACGCTTGAAGACTTCAGTGGTTTTCAAAGTATGAGTGATTGGCTAAAAGCCCCGTCACGTTTTAGTTTTAAATATTCAGCGACTCAATTTCTTTATAAGCGTGGTTTAGCCAAATTTTAACCCGTTGTCTTTCGAGTAAACCCAACGCATCATGGCTTTCGGTATCTTTGTTTTTTGCAGCCCAAAAACTGTAGCTGTTACTGTCAATCTTGGTCATTACTGGTGTATGAAGGCGCTTTAATGTTATAAACCGGGCATCAAAAGCCAGCGCTCGCTCTTTAACGCCAGAATTTTCCAGAATTTTAAAGTGCATATCACGCAGTTGGTTTTGTACCAGAATATAATTAAGACGTGTACCGTATTGGTCAAGTAATTTGTCCAGTAAGTCTACGCAATCTTTGCCAGAATCCATGACGTTCCAATAGCAGATAGAAATCCCCAGCTCTTCTGCCAGCTCCAGTACACCAGAGTCCTCTATCCATTCGCCTAATGGTTGATGGCTTTGCGCAGCAAGGTCAACCAGAATACGCTGTTCCGGCAGTGCTAAAGCCGTCTCTATAATGGCATCCAGACTTTGGTAATTGTCAATCACGGTCGGTGAGGCGAAGTCACTGTAAAAACGCAGCAAAGAACCATGCGACCGATCAGTATCAAAGCCGATAAAGGGAATGTTCTTGTCAATCATGTATTGAGCCAGTAGACGCGCAACAACCGATTTTCCGATACCGCCTTTTTCGCCGCCAATAAGATGAATAGTACTCATATAAAATCCTCTAAATTAAAAATTATTTTAGGTGAAAGGCTAAAGGCTAAAGGCTAAAAAAAACAGTGGGAGGGTTACCTAATTCACCCTTTAGCCTTGCACCTTTCGCCTTTCGCCTCATTCCAGCCTCATCACATCCACTGATACTGACAGGGTATGCTGCCCGCCACCAAAGGCAATGCCTTTAAGCGGGGTTACATCGGCATAATCACGTCCCCAGGCCAAGGTGATATGTTGATCCAAGGGCACGGTATTATTGGTAGGATCAAAATCCAGCCAGCTCATACCTGGAATGTAAACCGAGAACCAGGCGTGGGAGGCATCAGCCCCTACCAGACGCGGCTTGCCGGGTTCAGGCAAAGTCTCGACATAACCGCTGATGTAGCGAGCGGCGATTCCATAGGCTCGTAAACAACCAATTGCCAAGTGCGCAAAATCTTGACAAACACCTCGACGAAAACTGAGCACTTCGGATAAGGGCGTAGCGATGGTGGTAAAGGTTGGGTCGTAGATAAAGTCTTTGTAAATTCGCCCCATTAAATTATGGACAACGTCCACCAGCGCCAGATTGGGTTGGAACGAGCTCTCTGCATACTCTGCCAGTTCTGGAGTAATAGTGATCATGGGTGAATCCAGAACGTATTGACGGGCATCCAGTATTTCGAGATTATTATCCTGGTTTTGTAGCTGGATTTGAATCTGCTGACTTTGTGACTGTCCTTGCAGTGGTGTTCCCTGCAGCAAGTTGCGTACCTGCTCCCAAGTCATTTGATTAAACAAATCCAAATTGTTTTGCCTGGGAAATATCGTTACCTCACTGATTGCCGTGACGATGAGTTGCGTGTGAGGCTGCTGGGTAGAAAAATAAACGACGCGATTACCAAAAAAATCCACCCGCTCGCGAAGATCCACTGGCGTTGGCTTAATGTCAAAATGACTGCTGTGACAGTGCTGCCGCCAGAAATTACGAGGCTGTAATTTGGCTTCATTCTGGCACAAACCGACTGATTGGCTGTAGTGATAGAGGGTCGTGTGGGTAATACGGTATTTCACAGTTCATCCTCAGCGCTATTGGGTATCAGTAGTTGTGAGGTCTGCGAGTGACTGAAATAAGCTTCAGCGATCACTTCTGCAAACCGCCACAACAAATCTGTCGTATTCGATAGCAAAATTTCCAAGTCGGTATAGATACCTTCATTTTCATTAGCCAAGGTTAATTCGGACATATTACACAGGCGTAAATCAGTATAGGTTTTTAAAATTAAACGCTCTTCTTCACTTAGACGGCTTTTACTTTTTACTCTGGGCAAAGCGTCCACATGAATCGATAACTGATGCAGTTGATAAGCGACCGAGCGTGGATGCGTTTCATCCAGTAACAACAACTCCAGTACCATCGGTAACTGGATAAAAGAACGGTAGCGGCGCTGATAAATAGTTAAACTGTCAGTTGACACTAGAACAGCTTCAAGAACTTGATTTTGAAGGGTCTCTTCGTGTCGTAGCGCCAGTGTTGAACGGAGTAAGGCAATCAGTGACAGTGCACGTTCCAGTCTGCGGCCACTGTCCAGCATTAACCAAGCTGCTTCACGGGTCATGCTTTCACTGGTTAAACCGGTAAAGGCGACGATGCCGGTAATCAAATCATCCAGATGATTTTGTAACTGTTCGACCGTGATGTCATTATTGACGACCCGTTGTTGCCAGCGCCGTTGAATATTATCAACACTTCGCCAAGTGTCTTGTGACCACAAATCACGAATATTAAAGGCCGCTTGAACCAGCGCATGAATATTGGCCGTCAGCGAGCCTTTGCGATGTCCCTCTTTAGCCAACGATAGCAGTTCTGCCTCGGGTGTTTTCAGGAGTTGGGCATCGCCTTTTACAAATCCCGGATAAGTCCCGGTAACTTGGGTTAGGGTGCGCAGCAATACTTTAAGGCATTCATCGTCAACAGGGTCTTTAAATTCCAGTGTTTCTCTCAGTTTTAGCAAGATGGTGCGCAGCAGTCGTGTGGCCGCTTCAATACGCTCCAGATGTCGACCGACCCAAAATAGATTGTCCGCAGCACGACTGGTCAGAGGTTCGGTGACGGCATTAATATGTTGATTACGTTTGGGTTGCGTCCATATACTGACCGGTTTGTCCGGTTCCGAGGCCAGTACCCAAGTGTCTTTGCTGATGCCACCGGCCTGGTTTGAAACAATAAAATTATCTTTTTGGCGGGCAACGCGAGTCAGTCCGCCGGGCATCACCACATAATCATCGCTGCTTGCGACGACAAAGTTTCGTAACACGGCGTTACGCGGTTCGATTTGATGGTCGATAAAGGCCGGTAGCGTAGAGAAACTAACTTGTTCCTGGCCGATAAACAAATGCGGTTTAGCTAAAATTTGGCTGCGCAGGAGGTCTTTTTCTTTGCTGCTTAATTCACCGCCAAAAACAGCATGATTAGCTGATGTGCGATTGATCGGTTTAATAACCAGTCGCTCAAGATTTTGCAGAACAAAATCGCGCTCGCGACTTTGTCCGCACCACCAAGTAGCGACTGAGGGTAATTTAAGTTCCTGATTTAAAAAATAGCGGGACAATCTGGGTAAAAAGGCCAGCAAGCCGGGGTTTTCGAGTACGCTGCTGCCCAACGGATTGGCAATCGCAACATTTCCGCGTCGAACCGCTTCCAGTAATCCGGCCACACCCAACTTTGATTCACTGCGCATTTCCAGCGGGTCGCAAAAAGAGTCATCAACGCGGCGCAATATAACATCGACAGCTTGCAAGCCAGCCAACGATTTAAGCCAGACACGACCTTCACGTACAGTTAAATCACCGCCCTGAACCAGCGTGTAGCCAAGATAAGCGGCTAAATAGGCGTGTTCAAAATAGGTTTCATTAAGTGGACCCGGTGTAAGGATGACGATACGAGGATCTTCTTTGTTGTGCGGCGCAATATCAACCAGTCCTTTATGTAGCGACTTGAAAAAACCGGATAAGCGATGTACTTGGGTTTCACGAAAAATATCGGGCAGCACGCGTGTCATGACGGTGCGGTTTTCCAACGCATACCCGGAGCCTGAAGGTGCCTGGGTGCGATCATCCAAAACCCACATGCGTCCGCTGGGGCCGCGTGCAAGGTTGGCTGAATAAATAGTCAGATGTCGTTGCTGGTTTTGCAAGGCACCAACACAAGGATGCAAAAAACCTTCATGGCCAAAAACCAACTCAGCCGGCAGCAAGCCTTTTTTTAGCAGGGTTTGTTTGCCATAAATATCTTTAAGTATCAGGTCGAGCAGTTCTGCGCGTTGTTTAAGGCCTGCTTCAATAATGATCCATTCTTCGCTACTGATCAGTAAGGGGACGGGATCAAGGCGCCAGGGTCGGGTCAGGCTTTCCGAGTCGCCATACACATTGTAGGTAACCCCGTTTTCACGTAACAAACGTTGAGCTTCTCTGCGGCGTAGCTCAAGTTTTTCGCTACCCATACTTTCAAGCGCCGCCATAAAACGCTCCCAATAGGGCAGGGCTTTATTTTTGGTGGCATACATTTCATCGTATATGCCAAGTTGCGTCGCGTAATATTGCGTACCAATATCATTGGCAGGGCCGTTGTTGTTACGCACGTATTATTCCTTATGTTTATTCATTGTCGGTTTTATTGACATATCACTGGGCGTTGCTTCCATTATTGCCGACGTCAATAACTTAAAAATCAGATTTTTTTATATTTAATAATGACTTACCCAATGCCGTTAAGTTAAGCATACAATCTGGAGTAAAACCGCTTTAGCTGTTTTAACAGGCAATAGCTGAAGCGATTACACTCCAGTTTTTTAAACAACTTACGCTTAACTTAATGACATTGATGACTTACCCTATCGCCGGTAATGGACCTGACCGGCTTTATCAATCTGTCAGGTCTGCTACCGGTTTTTTTACCGTCTAAAATTGAAAGCTTTCAAGATCGTTGACTAATATCCTGATAGTGGCGAAGTGTCTCGCCCGTATATATTTGACGGGGACGGTAAATAGTGACTTTTTCACCGTGAATCATTTCACGCCAATGTGCCAACCATCCGGGCATGCGTCCGATAGCAAATAAAACGGTAAACATATTGGTAGGTATTCCAGCGGCACGCAGTATTAAACCAGAGTAGAAATCGACATTGGGATACAAGTTGCGGGAAATGAAATAGTCATCTTTCAGGGCAATTTCTTCCAGGCGTCGGGCAATATCCAGAAGTGGATCGTTGATACCTGGTTTGTTAAGGAGTTTGTCACAATGCTGTTTTAAAACTTGGGCGCGTGGATCAAAGTTTTTATAAACTCGGTGACCAAAACCCATTAATCGACATCCTGAATTTTTGTCTTTGGCTTTGTTGATAAATTCAGTTCCATCACCGCCTTCAGCGTGTATCTGTTCCAGCATTTTAATCACTTCCTGATTGGCGCCACCATGGCGTGGCCCCCATAATGCCGCAATGCCGGAAGAAATTACTGCATACACATTAGCCATACTTGAACCTGCCGTGCGCACGGATGAGGTACTACAGTTTTGCTCATGATCTGCATGCAGTATCAACAGCATATCAATGGCACGAACAATGTCAGCATCCAGTTGATAATCGCGTACGGGCGACGAGAACATCATGTTCATAAAATTACTGGTATATTTATACTTGATGGAAGGATAAACCAGGGGTTCGCCGATGGATTTTTTATAAGAAAATGCTGCAATGGTACGTACCTGAGAAACCAGATTGGCAACAATTTGTATCTCTGTGGATTCATCCAGCTCATCAGGCAGCGGATAAAAAGTAGACAAGGAGGCCACCATGGTTGCAAGAATACCCATGGGGTGAGAGCCACGCGGGAAGCCGCTAAAAAAGTGATGCACATCCTCATGAATAATGGAGGATTCATTAAGACGGGTCGAAAAAGTCAGCAACTTTTCACTGGTCGGCAATTCGCCGTAGAGCAACAAATAGGCCACCTCAACAAAGCGCGAATGTTCGGCCAACTCTTCTATGGGATAACCACGATAACGGAGTATGCCTTTTTCACCATCGATAAAAGTGATGGCGCTTTCACAGGCACCGGTATTTCCGTAACCGTCATCCAGTGTCACATACCCGGTTTCGCTACGTAACTTCGTAATATCAATGGCTTTTTCACCTTCAACACCCATGTAAGTCGGCAATGAATAGGTCTTGTTTTCCAGTGTCAATGTAGCCGGAGTTAGCAGTTTTAATTTATCGCTCATTTAAAAAAATCTCCTGATAAGGTGTCGTATTTCTAACGGGTTGTTCGCTGCGAGTTAATTGACGCACGCAACGACCGGTCGTTATTGTCGTTTATTTTTCATTTCTGTGGGCAGAAAACTGTTACCCACCTTATAAAGCCGCAATTATCGATTGCGATGACGTAAATCCAGTGTAAAAGGATACTCGGTACTTAACTCTTCTGCAGGGGGCGTCATCGCTCGTGGCGCTGTATCAGCAATGCTGAATTTTGCCAGTAATGCTTTATCTGACGCAGCAACTCGGGTGGTCGCCATCGGTGGCCTGATAATAACGCCGGGTGTATGCCCATAGTCCCAGAAACGTGTCATGCGTCGCGTTTCTGCTGCATAATCGTTAACCGGAAAATCATCATAACTACGACCGCCGGGATGCGCGACGTAATAAGTACAGCCACCCACTGAACGGCCATTCCAGGTATCAATAACATCAAAAATCAAGGGCACATGTGGCGCTATCGTAGGATGCAAGGCTGAAGGTGGTTGCCAGGCCCGATAACGGACACCGGCAACAAACTCACCTTTGCGACCGGTGTTACGCATGGGTAAGCGTCGACCGTTACAGGTAATGACGTAACGCCCTTCAGTAAAGCCGGTGACCGATACCTGGATACGCTCAACCGATGAATCTACATAACGCGCGGTGCCTGTGCTGCTGACTTCTTCGCCTAGTACATGCCAAGGCTCAATGGCAAAACGCAACTCCATATCAATACCGTCAATCTGGGTATTGCCATAACGTGGAAAGCGGAATTCGAAAAACGGCTCCAGCCATTCCAGATCAAAACCAAAACCGGCACGTTGCAAGTCTTTAGTGACTTGCTTCATGTCTTCGCGGACATAATGCGGCAACATAAATTGGTCATGCAGTTCGGTTCCCCAACGCACCAGGTCGTGTTTATAGGGTTCGCGCCAGAACCAGGCAATCAATGATCGCAGCAACACGATTTGCACCAGTGACATTTGGGCGTGTGGGGGCATTTCAAAAGAACGCAGTTCCAAAATACCCAGTCGGCCGGTTGAGCTATCGGGCGAATAAAGTTTATCAATACAAAACTCGGAACGATGCGTGTTGCCGGTTATATCCGTCAGTAAATGGCGCAGCAAGCGATCAACCAACCAAGGCTCGGGCACTTCACCTTCGGGTATTTGTTGAAAAGCAATTTCCAGTTCATAGAGTTTTTCGTCCCGGCCCTCATCAACGCGAGGCGCTTGACTGGTGGGGCCGATAAACATGCCTGAAAACAAATACGACAAGCCGGGATGGTGTTGCCAGTAAGTAATCAGACTGCGCAATAAGTCAGGGCGACGCAAAAGAGGGCTGTCGGTCGGCATTTCCGCACCCATGGTAATATGATTGCCACCACCCGTTCCGGTATGACGACCATCCTGCATAAATTTTTCAGTACCTAACCGGGTTAAGTGCGCCTGTTCGTAAATGATGTGGTTTTTTTCTACCAACTCTGCCCAGGTTTTGGACGGATGAATGTTCACCTCAATGACGCCGGGGTCCGGTGTCACCATTAAACGTTCGATACGATAATCACGTGGCGGCTCATAACCTTCCATGACCACCGGCATTGCCAAGCTTTCAGCGGTAGCTTCAATAGCGGCGACCAGTTCCAGATAGTGTTCCAGCAAGGTCAGCGGCGGCATAAAAATATACAAACGGCCTTCTCGGGCCTCCACACACAACGCGGTATGCGGTACTTCAATTTCGGGGGTTAAATCATCACCGACATCCTGCTCAATAATTTCTGGATGCTCTTTTTTATTGATTTCAATGTGGCTATATCGGCGCGTCACTTCACCATAATAATCGCCCAATTCAGGCAAGTCTCCAAACAGGCTTTGGGGTTCTTGCGAGTCCCTTTTATCCGGCGCAACCCAAGGCAAACTATCCAAGGGTAAACGCATACCCATGGGAGAGTTGCCTGGAATCAGAAACATCGCACCGCGTCGAAAATCCCAGGGGCCGCTTTTCCAGCAGAGTTCAGACCAATTCCATTTAATCGGCAAAGTAAAGCCGACGGGCTGATCCAAACCTACATCCAATAGCTTGGCTAAGGTTTTACGTTCAATAGAGTCTTTTAGGTTGATTTTTGAAGGATCAAGATTTTCAGGCAAGGTGCCTTCCTGCCAGAGATAATAAAAACTGTCTTCAAAAGCAGTCTTGATATAGCGAGACTGAACCCCCAAGCGCTGACTGATCTGGTAAATAAATTTTTGCGCCTGTTTGACCGTATGACCGTAATCTTTGTTAATATCGGCCAGCAAATCCGGATTTCGCCAAATTGAGGTGCCATCTTTGCGCCAAAAAATACCATATTGCCAACGCGGCAACGGTTCACCGGGATACCATTTACCTTGTCCATAATGCAACATGGCGCCTTTTGCAAAGACATCCCGTAAACGAATGGTCAGTTGTTGTGCACGTTCACGTTTGTTTGCACCATCAGCGTGCGTGTTCCATTCGTCGCCTTCCATATCATCGACAGAAACAAAGGTAGGTTCACCGCCCATGGTCAAGCGAACATCGTCCTCTATTAACTGTTGATCAACATACCGTCCCAGCGCATCAATGTGATACCACTGTTCATCGGTATAAGGTTTGGTCACCCGGGGATCTTCGTGCATACGATCCACAGTATTGCTAAATTCAAATTCCACTTTACACTTGTCAGTGCCACCGGTTACCGGTGCCGCACTGGCAGGATCAGGCGTACAAGCCAAGGGAATATGGCCTTCGCCGGTCAATAAACCCGAAGTCGGGTCGAGTCCTACCCAACCGGCACCGGGGATATAAACTTCTGTCCAGGCATGTAAGTCAGTAAAATCCTGCTCCGGACCGGAAGGGCCGTCCAGCGATTTTATATCAGACGTTAATTGCACCAGATAACCGGATACAAAGCGGGCGGCCAGTCCAAGATGGCGCAGTACCTGCACCAATAACCAGGCCGAATCCCGACACGAACCACTGAGTATTGTCAGTGTATCTTCACAGCTTTGTATGCCCACTTCCATGCGGATGTTATAGCTGATGGCTTCAAAAACAGCGCGATTAATATCCACTAAAAAATCATTGATAGAGCGCTTTCTGATATCAAATGCTTTTACCCACTGTACCAATAACGGGCCGTTTTCAGTGACTTCCAGATATGGCTGAAGCTCTTTTAGAGTCAGTGCATCGTACGTAAAAGGATAGTTCTCTGCATATTCTTCAACAAAAAAATCGAAGGGGTTAATCACTGTCATATCAGCAATGACTTCAACTTCAACACTGAGTTTTTGGCATTTATCAGGAAACACCACGCGCGCAACAAGATTGCCAAAAGGATCTTGTTGCCAATTAATAAAATGATTTTTGGGCTCAATGCGCAGAGCGTAAGCCTTGATAGGTGTGCGGCTATGGACGGCCGGACGTAATCGAAACACGTGAGGCGACAAGGATACTGGTCTATCGAATTTGTATATCGTTTTGTGACGAATGGCGACGCGAATGGTCATATCTTTTTCCTATTGCCTGATGGTTGATTTGGCTTTTTACAATACTAGTCTTGTTTTAATCATTGGTATGCAATACTGTAAGCAATAATTATTCCAGATTTTTTTTTATAAAAAAATCTGGAATAATTATTTTCATCAAGAAGATTTAAGGAATGTTTAGCTCTCCAGAAACTTCTTTTGTTGTAGGGATGGTCACAATCGTCTTGCACGTTTTACAGTAAACAGAAAGAAAACTTGGTCTCCCTCTACGAAACCGAGAACAGCCAAAAATACTGGGCAACTTTTGTTACAAATATAGTAGGCAATAAAAAAGCCCATAAGGACTTTTTTATTGTTATTCACAAAAATTTATTTCAATTCATCTAGTAGTGCTTGAGCGATTTTTTGTTGCACAGTCGAGCCTTTTTCAAGTACTTCACAAGACAATTTTTTAGCCGTTTCCTCATCATTCATATCAATATAGGCTTTTATCAAATCCAACTTGGTTTCCATCTCATCCCTATCTGTTAAATCAAAAACATCAAGTGTTCGGTCAATTTCTTTTCCTTGTAAACCTAATGCGGGCTTGTCCAAAAAAAAGTCTCTATCAAGTGAGTCAATGGACAAAATGTTATTTAAAGCCGATGATTCATCAGTCTGCTTATCAATAAACGGGGTGTTTTCAACGGTGCTTTTTGTAGCAGCGTTATTAATTTCATCGGTTTTTAGTGTTTTGGTTTCATTTGATTCAAATGCAAGCGATTCAAATTGGTTTTTAATCTCTAACTCTGGCGTTTTAAAAACAATATCGCTTAAAGCATCACTTGATATTTCAATGTTTGGTTTCGGGGCGCTTAACTCAAAGTCAATACTGCCGTTATTTTGCTGTTCGTTAATAGCGTAAGTTTCAGAGGGAACTAAATCAAAATCCAACAAGCTATCCGTTGTTTTAGGGTCTTCTTTAATAACCTCAATAGCCAATGATTCTCCAAAAGAGGAGGGCTTGCTATCGGCTACTTGATCTTTTTTAATCGTGTCGAACTCAACCAATTTTTCCGGCTTTTTTTCAACGGATATCGTTTCTTTTGGAGAAGATGCATCGACTTTAGAAAAAAACAAGGTTGAGTTTGTGGAGATTTCACGACCCATTTCACTCACTTTCGACCAAAATTGAATGTCATCATTTTTACCTGCTTTAGCTAACTCGTAGGCATAGGCTTCAAAAGCGGTTTTATTTTTGCTTAAATAATAAATATTCAGCAATTTCAATTTACAATCATCATGATTAGGTTGGTCTTTAAGAACTTCACGCAGTAATTCTTCCGCTTCTTGATAGCGGCCATAAGCTAAATAAAGGTCAGCTTCGGCAACCAGATCAGTTTCACTCTGGCCTGTATCGGTATCCAGGTCACCGATTGTAAACCCATTCAATGTTGTGTTTTTGTCAGTTACATCGTGCTCTTTAGCGCTCTCTTTTTCACTGGAAGTAGAGAAAAAATCAGTAGGTTCATGCGTGTTACTCCCGATTAACGACGCAAAAAACTGCTTATTATTCTTTCGTTTTCGCCACCCAAACCAGCCTAGCAATGCTAATAGGGTCGCGCTAACGCCGCTCCACAAATAATAGTGTGTGCCGGAGGTTGCGGCTTCAGGTTGTGCTTGAATAACGGGTTGCGTAAACGGATTGATAACCGCGGATTGACTCGGTGTTGGTGTAGCAGATTCAGTTTGCACAACCGGTTTTGACTGTGACTGATTTTGTAAAGCCGCAAGTTGCTGGTCTTTTAATACCAGTATTTGTTGCATGATAGCCAACTGTTTTTCAAGCGTGGCCACTTTATCCAGTAGCGCGTCATTGACGGGAGAGGTTGCACTGACTATTTCTTTATCAACGGCTTTAGGCTCTGTTGCATGAACGATTGTCTGCTCGTTTTCCAGCGCTATAGGTTCATTTTTAGTGACATCTGTTTGAATAGGGGCAACTAAGGTTAACTGCTTGTCGGGGCTTTCTTTTTTAATAGATTCTGTGATGACAGGTGGTGGTTCTACCTGATTTTTCCAGGCTTTTGTATGTCGATTGAATTCAGTCAACGCCTGTTCCCGTGAAAGCTTTAAAGCCATTACACTTTCCGGAATCTTCAGGATTTTTCCATACAACAATCCATTAACATTGCCTCGGTAGAATGCCTGAGGATTTTCTTCATATAGGGCTATCATCATTTGTTCGACTGATACCCCAGACGGCTTACCCGCCTGTTCAGCAATTTTCCAAAGTGTATCGTTTTTAGTGGTGGGGCCATATTCACCGGCTTTACTTAGTTGCCGTTCAACTCGTGTTTGAGGTGTTGGCAAGAATTTATATGATGGGATAGTTGACGGTTCAGACGTGTAATTTTCAGCGTTTGACGAGTGAGGGATATAAGCTGCTGGCGGATCCAGCAGCACGGTAAACTCTCGATATAAAATACCTTTTGGCCAACTCACTTGCAGCAAGAAATTCAGAAAAGGTTCTGTTACCGCTTCTTTTGAATTGAGTTTAATAATGACTGAACCATTAGCACCGGTTGCCGTTTCAAATTTTATCCTAGACAGAAAAGAAGCCCAAGGAACACCTGCTTCATCAAACTTGTCTGGCGGTGCCAGATTTACTTTGATGTCAGAGACCTTATCACCTGTGGCTGTCACTAATGAAATTTCAGCATCGAGATTCTGATTAAGGGCTGAGTGTAATTTAATATCGCCAATACCTAAGGAATAGCCACTGGCCGGAGCCAGTAACGAAATTAATGCTAACGTTCTAGTTAAATTATGCACTCTGCCAACCTTTAATTTACTGGTCACACCCTCATATTTAAATGATCAAACATAAGGTTAATAGGTAGCCTATATATAATTTTTTATCAGCACTTCAGCAATTTGTACGCTGTTTAATGCTGCACCTTTTCGAACATTATCACCGACAACCCATAAATCAATACCTTGCGGGTGCGATATATCCTCTCTTATGCGTCCAACAAACACGTCATCATTCCCCGATGATTCAGTTACCGCTGTTGGATAACCGCCATTTATACGTTCATCCATAACCGTTACACCGGGCGCTTTTTCCAATAAAGCTCTAACCGCTTCGGCAGTAATTTTTGATCGTGTTTCAATATGCACGGCTTCAGAATGACCGTAAAAGACCGGAACCCGTACCGCTGTTGCATTGACCAAAACGCTGGCATCGCCCAATATTTTTTGGGTTTCCCAAACCATTTTCATTTCTTCTTTGGTATAACCATTATCCATAAACACGTCAATTTGCGGCAACACATTGAAGGCAATTTGCTTGGGATAAACGCTGGGTGTAATAGGTTGTAAGTTTAGAAGATTAAGTGTTTGTTTGCCCAATTCTTCGATGGCTTCTTTACCCGTACCGGATACCGCCTGATAAGTACAAACATTAATACGGGTGATACCTACCGCATCATAAATAGGCTTTAACGCCACCAATAATTGAATGGTTGAACAATTAGGATTGGCGATGATACCGCGATTTTTATAATCCGCTATTCTTTCCGGATTAACTTCCGGTACGACCAAAGGAATATCGTCGTCATAGCGAAACTGCGAGGTATTATCGATTACTATACATCCGGCCGCTGCGGCTTTGGGGGCGTATATTTCTGAAACAGTTGCACCTGGAGAAAATAAACCAATATGCGCTTTAGAAAAATCGAAAGTTGCCAAATCTTCTACTTTTAACGATCCTCCCTTAAAAGGAATGCGTTTGCCTGCTGAATTGCTGCTCGCCAAAGCATACACTTCGCCTACCGGAAACTGGCGTTCTTCCAAAATAGACAGCATGGCTTCGCCCACTGCACCCGTCGCACCAACAACTGCAACATTATAAACTTTACTCATTTATTAAAACCCTTTTGTTAAAGCCGAAACAGCCATACTAATTAATTAACTAACTTAGGCAATCCGCAATCAATGTACCTTCACAGATTATAAAGATTAAACCCTTGTAGTCTCTGTAAATAGAAGGCAACTTTTGCCGTGGATATTTTTTACGAATTACCTTATCACAGGTACACTCAGCTTAGAATAGCAAAAACTTTGCTGGTGATTTCTTCCACCGTGCCGACACCTGACATTGAATTAAATTTTGCCGGTTGTTCTGCGGCTGAATAATAATCCACCAATGGTTTGGTTTGTTCGTGATAAATACAAAGTCGTTTACGTACAGTCTCTTCTTTATCATCATCCCGTTGAATAAGCACTTCTCCGGTAACGTCATCAACACCTTCAACTTTAGGTGGATGATACTCAACATGATAAGTCCGTCCTGATGGGGCATGCACTCTTCTACCAGCAATGCGTTCTACGATATCTTCATCGTCAACATTAATTTCTATAACGTGATCCATTTTAACACCCATTGCCTCAAGACCTTGAGCCTGGGCAATGGTTCGGGGAAAGCCGTCTAACAAAAAACCCTTGGCGCAATCAGGCTGGGCAATGCGTTCTTTAATTAAACCCAAAATAATATCATCAGAAACCAGAGCGCCTGCATCCATCACTTTTTTAGCTTCAACGCCCATCGGCGTACCATCACGAACTGCTGCACGCAGCATATCACCGGTTGAGATTTGTGGAATGGCATGTTTTTCGGTAATAAACTTGGCCTGAGTACCTTTACCGGAACCAGGACTTCCTAACAGAATGATGCGCATAAAATGACTCCAATTGTGTCGCTACAACAAGTATTGACTAAAATAACAAGTAGTTAAGTAGCCACAAAAAAATAAAACCGTTAATTTTTATGGCTAAATATAAAGTATGAAAGCATATTTTATAACACAACATGTTTAATCACTTGTAAAAATACGATTATCCCCCTATTCTTATAAGGTTTACTACAATCAGGAGAATAGATTATGCGTGTTGAAGATTTAATGAAAACAAAAGTATTTACCGTCGAGCAACACGACTTGATTGACCGGGTCTTTTTTTTAATCCATTACGAAAAAGTTCGTCATATACCAGTCGTTGAAAAAGGCAAAGTTATCGCCATTGTTTCTGATAGGGATTTGTACAAAGCCTTGGGGCCTAAAAACAACTCTAACGCTATTGAACCTGCCAGCGACAAAAGTACGGTAGAACTGCATGTTGTTCCACAAAAAGTACAGCACATTATGCGCCGAGGCGTATTAACCGTTCACCCAGACACTTACGTATCGGAAGCTGCAGCTCTTATGGCTGAGAATAAAGTCGGCGCTTTACCGGTAGTCGACAAAGATAATAAGTTGGTCGGCATAATATCCGCTACGGATATACTTCGGGTTTTTTCAAAAATCGAAAAATCAAGCGAAAAGAGAGAGCAAAGAATAGCTTCAGGCACCAGTCACTCCTAAAGCCTTCTTATTCGGTAAAACAAAAAAGTCCCGCAATGGGACTTTTTTATTTTTCAAAATAAATTATAGTATATTTTGAAAATCGTTATCTTTGCACGAAAGTAACTATCAGTGTGGCGTATAAAAAGATAGCTGTCAGTGCTAAAAGAGAGACTTTATTAATCAGGGCAGACTCTTAAAATACACACTCTTTATTTTTGTAATTGCATTAATAAACATTATATAGCATTATTTTCAATACAAATTAAAGCGCTTGCGTAAAACAGCGAATAATTTCATTAGTAAATCTTGGCAATACAACACGTCAAGACGTAATATAAAGACCATCTCCTTGCAGAATAAACTGGATATCCCTAATGAGTAACCTGCTAAAACTTTTTCAAGATTCTTCTTCCTTTCAAGGCAGTAATGCCGGTTTTATTGAAAACTTATATGAACGGTTTTTGGAAGACCCTGAATCTGTTGAGCCTAGCTGGCAAAAAGAATTCAATATTCTTCAACAAGGGGCCGCTTATGAGACACCTCACAGCCCCGTTGTGAAGCGCTTTGCACAACTCGCTGTTAAATCTCAAGGAAGACTGGCTCAGTTACAAGGCTTTACTGAAGAAAGCGTAAAAAAACAGGCGGCCGTTTCTCGACTTATTAATCATTACCGGGTTCGCGGACATCAAATTGCCAACAGTAATCCGCTGGGAAAAAGCTCTCCGCCACCGCCCGATATGGACCCCGCTTATTACGGGCTTTCTGATCCGGATATGGACACCTTGTTTGATACCGGGGCGCTTTTTGGTGGTATTGACCGCTTGCCCCTACGCAACATTATTGCCAACTTGGCTGATATTTACTGCGGCAGTATCGGGTCTGAGTATATGCACATTGTGGATACTCAAACCAGACGCTGGCTGATAAGTCGTATGGAAAGCTCAAAAACCAATTTAATACTTGATGCCGATAAAAAACGCTGGCTTTTAAAGCTGCTAACGGCGGCTGAAGGCATAGAAAGTCATTTGCACCATCGCTTTATCGGCCAAAAACGTTTCTCTCTTGAAGGGGGGGAATCACTCATCCCCATCCTTGATGAATTAATTCAAGGCTCCGGTGATAAGGGCGTTAAAGAAATTGTTATCGGCATGGCGCATCGAGGCCGCTTAAATGTCTTGGTCAATATCTTGGGAAAAAGTCCTGCCAGTTTATTTGATGAATTTGCAGGTATATCGTCCCCATCGCCCGGCGTTAGTTCCGGTGATGTAAAATATCACATGGGTTTTTCCTCTGATATTGCAACGCCAGGCGGCCCTGTCCATTTAACACTGGCCTTTAATCCCTCGCATCTGGAGATTATCAATCCGGTGGTTGAAGGTTCGGTAAAAGCACGCCAGGATCGAGCCGGAAATGATGGTGTAAACACGGTGATTCCTGTTTTAATTCACGGCGATGCCGCTTTTTCCGGACAAGGTATTGTCATGGAAACTCTAAACATGTCGCAAACCCGCGCTTTTTACACGGGCGGAACCGTCCATATTGTCATCAATAATCAAATTGGCTTTACCACCAGTAATGCGATGGATGCCCGCTCCACTTTAAATTGCACGGACGTTGCCAGCATGATCCAGGCACCGGTTTTTCATGTCAACGGTGATGATCCGGAAGCTGTTATCTTTGTAACAAAACTCGCGCTCGATTACCGAATGACCTTTAATAAAGATGTCGTTATCGATCTTGTTTGCTATCGTCGCTTGGGCCACAATGAAGCTGACGAACCTGCAACGACCCAACCCCTGATGTATAAAAAAATCCGCAAACACAAAACTACGCGGAAAATTTATGCTGAAAAATTGATTAACGAAGCGATTATTAGTGCCGAACAATCGGTACAAATGGAGCAAGATTATCAAAAATTACTGGATGCCGGTCAAGTTGTATCAAGACCCGTATTAGAAAATCCCAACTATACCTACACCAATCAATGGAATAAATTCCTGCATAAAAGCTGGGAGACGCCTTGTAATACCGCCATTTCAATGGATCATTTACGCTTTTGTAATGACAGAATGCAGCGTTTGCCTGCCGGATTTGAACTGCATCCCAGAGTTGCCAAAGTCATGGATAATCGCCGAAAAATGGCGGCGGGCGCACTGCCTTTAGATTGGGGGTTCGCTGAAAACCTGGCTTACGCTACCCTTCTTTTAGAAAAACATAATATCCGTCTAACCGGTCAAGACGTAGGACGAGGAACCTTTGTTCACCGCCATGCGGTATTACACAGCCAAATCAATAATAAAACCTACACACCGATTAAACATCTGGATAAGGATCAAGGTAGCGCACAAATTTTCGATTCTCTGTTATCAGAAGCCGGTGTCTTAGGTTTTGAATACGGCTACAGCACCACGATGCCTAATACACTGGTCATCTGGGAAGCACAATTTGGCGACTTTGCCAATGGAGCGCAAGTGCTAATTGATCAGTTTATCAGTTCCGGCGAAACCAAATGGGGACGCTTGTGCGGACTGGTCATGTTGTTACCTCATGGTTTTGAAGGGCAGGGCCCTGAACACTCATCAGCCAGACTGGAGCGGTATTTACAACTCTGTGCCGAACATAACATGCAGGTTTGCAATCCGACGACACCCGCACAAATATTTCATTTATTACGCCGCCAATTAATCCGTCCATATCGAAAGCCGCTCATTATTATGAGTCCTAAAAGCCTGCTGCGACATAAGCTGGCAGTCTCTACACTGGAAGATCTGACCACTGGAAAATTTCATCCCGTCATCGGTGAACAAGATGATATTAATCCCAAAAAAGTTACCCGTTTTATTTTATGTGCGGGTAAAGTATATTACGACTTGTTAGAGGCGCGTCGAGTCGATAATCTCCAGCATGTAGCTATTGCCCGTCTCGAACAACTGTATCCTTTTCCGGATAAATTACTTAAACTGGAACTGGCAAAATACCCGTTGTTAAAAGATTTTATCTGGTGTCAGGAAGAACCCAAAAACCAAGGTGCCTGGTATCAATCAAAACATCACTTTACCGATACTGTGCAAGCCCAAATAAGCGTCACTTATGCCGGACGTGAAGCATCGGCAGCACCGGCTGTCGGCAAGTTTCACGTTCATATAGAACAACAAAAAGCTGTCGTTCAATCAGCCTTATACGGCACCCCTTCAGGAAAATAACATGAGCATTGAAGTCCTAGTTCCCAATCTACCCGAATCTGTTTCTGACGCAACGCTGATTACTTGGCACAAACAAGCTGGTGACTTCGTTAACAAAAACGAAAACCTGGTTGATCTTGAAACAGATAAAGTGGTACTTGAAGTGACCGCACCCGAGTCCGGCATACTGACTCAAATACTTAAAGACAATGGCGCTATCGTTACCGGCGGCGAGTTACTGGCCTTATTGGAAACTGAAGCGACTCAGGCAAGTCCTGCCGTCGACCCTATAATAATTGCCCATAAAACACCAGAACACAACGAGGACGATATTCCGTTAAGCCCTTCAGTTCGTCGCTTAATCCATGAGAATACTCTGAACCCTTCGGCAATAACCGGCACCGGAAAAAGTGGCAGGCTGACTAAAGCGGATGTACTGGAGCATCTTAACAAATCAACACCAGTCCCGGTAAAAGCAGAAAATAAACCGCCGGTTCCAAGCCCTGTACAGCAAATAAAAACCGAAACAGCAAAACCCGTTGAAGCAACTGTGATTGCCTCAGGTCTGCGTCCTGAACAACGCGTTCCCATGACCCGCTTAAGAGCAAAAGTAGCCGAACGTTTATTGCAGGCGCAACAAAACGCGGCCATGTTGACAACCTTTAACGAGGTCAATATGCAAAATGTCATTGATCTTCGTAACCAATATAAAACCCGATTTGAAGAAAAACACGCTGTCAAACTGGGCTTTATGTCTTTTTTTGTTAAAGCCTCCATTGAAGCTTTAAAACGTTTTCCGGCCATTAATGCTTCCATTGATGGCAACGATATAATTTATCATGGTTATTACGACCTGGGTATTGCGGTCAGTACACCACGCGGCCTGATTGTGCCGGTCTTGCATGATGCCGATCAACTCGATTTTGCGGGCATAGAAAAGAGCATTGCCGATTTCGGTGGCAAGGCCAGAGCCGGCACCTTGACCTACGATGACTTGAAAGGCGGCACCTTTACCATTACCAACGGCGGCGTGTTTGGTTCAATGCTGTCAACGCCGATACTTAACCCGCCTCAATGTGCCATTTTAGGTATGCACGCAATCAAAGAACGTGCAGTTGTGGAAAACGGCCAAATCGTAATCAGGCCGATTATGTATCTTGCGCTATCTTACGATCACCGTCTGGTGGATGGCCGCGAAGCCGTACAATTTTTAGTAACTATTAAAGAATGCCTGGAAGCTCCCGCTCACCTTCTACTTAACATTTAATATTATGCCAAACAAGCAAACACATTACGATGTCATCGTCATCGGCGCGGGACCTGCCGGTTTTGCCAGTGCTGTTCGCTGTGCGCAACTGGGCTTAAAAACCGCCTGCGTCGATAACTGGCGCAATAAAAACAAGCAAGGTCGATTGGGCGGAGCGCATCTCAATACCGGAGGCGTTGCCTCCATGACTTTGCTGGAATCCGCAAAAATCTATCATCAACTCAATCATGAAATAGCCAAGCACGGCATTCATGCAGAGTCAATCTCAATAGATGTCCCATTAATGATTCAGCGCAAAGACAAAATCATTGAAGACATCGGTCACAAAATGGCAGGCGTTTTCGCGCATCACAAAATAGACCATATTCATGCCAAAGCCCGCTTATTAAATACCCGGCAAGTAGAAATCGCCCACCTTGAAACACAGGTGCATTCAGTGATTGAAGGCTCGCATATTATTCTGGCGACAGGATCAACCCCAGTCACCTTACCTTGCGCCCCGATAGACAATGAATTTATTATTGATTCCATTGCGGCGTTAAATCTTAAAGAAGTCCCAAAAAAATTGGCCATTATCGGCGCGGGTGTGGTCGGTCTTGAATTGGCAAGTATCTGGCATAGGTTGGGGGCAGAAACAATACTGCTGGAAGCGCAAGAAAACTTTTTATCCTTAGTTGATCAGCAAATTTCAGGCGAAGCTTATCGCATCTACCAACAGCAGGGTCTCGATTTACGTTTGGGTGCCCGTGTTATTTCTGCAAAAAAGGGCAATAAAAAAGTCACCGTAGAGTATCAAGACCAAGATGGCACTCACAGCCTGCGTGTCGATAAACTGATCGTTGCCTGTGGTCGAAAACCCAATACCGGCGATTTGGCAGCACCTGAAGCTGATTTATTACTGGATGACAACGGCTATATCCATGTTGACGATAATTGCCGTACCAACCTGCCCGGTGTTTATGCTATTGGTGATCTGACTTTACTGGGGCCAATGCTGGCACATAAAGGTATAGAAGAAGGTGTATTTGTTGCCGAACTGATTGCCGGCATCCATAACCCTATTAACTACGACAATCTCCCGTGCGTGGTTTACAGCGAACCTGAAATTGCCTGGGTAGGTCAAACTGAACAAGCGCTGCGGGCCACCGGAGAACCGGTCAAAATCGGCATCTATCCGTTAACCGCAACCGTTCGTGCCCTGGCGATGGGCAAAACTGAAGGCATGATTAAAATCATAGCGCACTCAGAAAATGACAAAATACTCGGTGTTCACATCATCGGCACCCAAGCCTCTGAACTGATCGCTGAAGCCGTGTTGGCAATGGAATTTTCGGCCAGCAGCGAAGACTTGGCAAGAACCATACATGCCCGTCCGACCTTGTCGGAAGCCGTGCATGATGCAGCGCTTATGCTTAAAGAACGGGCATCGCCTTTATCGGCAAGTCAATAAAATAGAATGCCACAATTTTGCCTTTCACCCGATAGCGTCGATAATCTGTTATAGTTTTATAGTATTTGTTATTTCGATTTTCGTAGGATGGGTAGAGGCTGGCCGAAACCCATCAAACCCATGCCGAATCGCCAGTAAATTCAAACAGAAC
>SESD01000523.1_pt1 | contig 23736 bp, 25 predicted proteins | sample 3171411 | NCBI WGS metagenome assembly SESD01 (sample SAMN06051880, study PRJNA518727) | freshwater metagenome | biome: subpolar coniferous forest; feature: holomictic lake; material: water; isolation source: holomictic Lake 442, 16.5 m depth | place: Canada: near Kenora, Ontario | collected...
ACACTGTAACACTGTAATCATAAGCCAGAATGCCCTTGCACACATATCACTTTACAGCCGAGATGAGCGTTCGCGATTATGAGTGCGACATGCAAGGTATTGTCAACAACAGTGTTTATCAGAACTACCTCGAACATGTCCGCCATCTCTATCTTAAGCAGGTCGGTATCGATTTCAGCGAGTATACCCGTCAGGGAATCAACCTTGTGGTCGTGCGTGCCGAGCTTGACTATAAATATCCACTTGTTTCAGGCGATAGCTTTGTAGTTGGCCTTACCATCTGTCGAGAGTCAGCGCTTAAATTTTTTTTTTATCAGGATATATTCCGCCTTCCCGATCACAAACCCGTTCTGAAGGCCAAAATTATCGGAACCGCCCTGAACCAGCGCGGACGTCCTGAAATTCCTGAAGCGCTCGTCGCATTGTTGAATCCGGGCAACTAAGGAGATCTCACCCATTTATTGAAAAAGAAAAAAATGAAGCCATTGATACAGGTTGGGCACTCCTACCTCGCACTCAGTCAGGGAGAGCAACAACTACGGGACGCACTCTTTGAAGAGGCCGCAGAAAGCTACAAGCGGGCTCTGGAGGTTTCGCGAAGCATTCCGAAAGAGGAGGCGTTTGATTATGATGGGTTTGATGCTTTATGCCATACAGGTCTCTCTGGCGCTTATGTCAAGCTTGGCCTTTATGCGGAAGCCCTTAATTCCGTAGAGATCGGGCTTCGCTACTTTAACCGCAGGGGTGAACTGCATCAGGATGAGGGCAAACAGTGGATCGCCGCTGTGTATAATCGCGCACAAGCACTTGATGGTATCGGACAAACGGAAGAGGCGTTGAGAGGCTACAGAATTGCCGGTGAGATGATTGCAGAGCGCAAGGGTGATCTGCCCGGCAAAGAGGAGTTGCAGCGGATAATTGACGAGCATGTTGCTAAGCTTCAGTTTCTCACTGCGGATAAAAAACCAGCCGGTTACAAAGCCTGGTGGGAGTTCTGGTCGTAAGTGTCAATGCAGCCCATCAAAAAAATACTGGTCATAAGGCTCAGTTCCATCGGAGATGTCGTTCTTACTACCCCGTTGCTCAGGAGTATAAAGAGTGCCTGGCCGGGCGCAAAGATTGACTACTGCACCAAAGCGCAGTTTGTTTCCCTCCTTGCGAAAAACCCTCTCATCTCAGCGATATACACGCTCGAAGCTCCCCCCTCCGGCTATTATGATCTCGTGGCTGACTTGCAGAATAATCTTCGTTCGCACGCCATCGTCCGTTCGCTTCATAAGCAGCGTCTTGTACATTACCGCAAAGCCAATTGGAAAAAATGGCTGCTCGTGCAATGCAAAATAAATTTCTACGGACCCTATCGGAGCGTGGTTGACCGCTATCGTGAAGCACTGAAAGAGGTTGCACTTTCTGGCGATTCCCTTGGGTGCGAACTCTACCCCACCTCCAGCGAAAGAGCCTTTGCCAGCACCTTTTTTGATGGTAGCAAAAAAACTCTTGCACTCTGTTTTGGAGCGAAACATTTTACAAAGCGTTACCCACCCCGCAGTTATGCCGAACTACTCACCCATCTGCTCAGAGAAACGCAGCTACAGGTTCTTCTTCTTGGAGGAAAAGAGGATGCTTCGCAGGCATCAGAAATCATGGATGCCTTGCCTGCTGCGTTCCAACCAATGGTGCTCAACCTTGCCGGAAGCTGCTCGCTCATGCAGACCGCAGCGATTCTTGAGCGCTCTGATGCCGTGCTGTGCAACGATACCGGGCTGATGCACATAGCCTCGGCGTTCGGTAAAAAGCTTTTTGTGCTCTTCGGTTCTTCATCCTCAGCATTTGGATTTCTTCCCTATCATGTGCCGTTCGATCTGTTTCAGGTCGAAGGACTTCCTTGCAGACCCTGCTCTCATATCGGAAGGGATCATTGCCCTAAAGGCCACTTTCGATGTATGAACGATCTCTCGATTGCTCTTATTGCGGAGCATATTCTTGATCATTTCAAAAGTACCCGGTAAAATCACAACAAACACGTATAAGGCTACAAGAAACCCTTCTTCCCCCCTTGATTATTCCTCATGGTTGGAATATTGGAGCAAATAGATTACCTTTAAGGTTCAAATTTGCAAGATGGTGTTCACAGGGAAACCTTGAAGCCGTGGGGCTGGTCTGCGCAATGCCGGACCCTCGCCATATTGCAAGCAACTGGGGAGTACTAACGTTATCAGCAATTTGCGCTATGGAAACAAACAAACTTTATGAATGCACGCTCATCATTGACGGAGGACTTCAGGACGAAGTCATTACCGCAGCAATGGCGATGGTGCAAAGGGTTATCACCGAAAAAGGCGGCAGTATCAGCAGTGTTCTCGAAATTGGCAGGCGAAAAACAGCCTATCCAATTAAAAAGAAAACCATTGGCTACTACGCTCACATCGAATTTACTGCCGCTACAGCCGTTATTGCGGAGATTGAAAAAGTACTCCGTTATGAGGAAGAACTGTTGCGTTACCTGATTATTCACCTTACCAGCGCTCTCCTTGAAATGCGTAAAAGGGTTGAGAAATACAGTGTTGTCATAGGCAGTCCAGAAGACAATGCTCTTGCTGAAGCCGCAGCAAACGATACCGTTGCCAAATAATTGCCATGGTTCGTTTGAACGCAAGCTGAAAAGTGATTCCTTTAGAAGAATAAAACAGAGCAGATGTTATGGCTGAATTAAAAATGCCAGAGATAAACAGTGTCGTCATTGCTGGAAATCTTACCAAAGATCCTGTTTTCAGGCAAACTAATTCAGGTGGAACGCCGGTTGTTAATTTTTCGATTGCATGTAACAGACGATTCAGGGACAGCAATCATCAATGGCAGGAAGATGTCTGCTATGTTGGTATTGTTGCCTGGAACAAGCTTGCTGAAAGCTGCCGTGACAACTTGAAGAAAAGTTCAGCAGTCCTTGTTGACGGTGAATTACAGAGCCGGACATGGAAAGCGCAGGATGGATCATCCAGAACGGTTGTTGAAATAAAGGCCAGAAGAATCCAGTTTCTCAACAAGAGGCACAAGAACGGTGAGGAAGATGAAGAGGGCTTTATTGAAGATGATAGTCAAGATAACCATCGAGAAGATGATCCTGGTCACATTTACGAATACAAATACCTTTCTTCCGATTGAGAGGGCCGGGTAAGCAAAATTTTGTAATGAACTTATGAAACAAAAATTCACACAATCACAGGGTTACAAAGCACAGGGTAACAAGTCGTTGAGCAATGCCCTTGCGTCCAAAAAGAAAGTATCGAAGAATCAGGTAGTTTTTTTCGATTACAGGGACGAACGCAAACTCAAGAGATTTATTAACGATCAGGGAAAAATCATTCCCCGTCGCATCACCGGACTTTCCGCCAAGGAACAGAACCTTCTTACCCATTCAGTAAAATGGGCACGCTTCTTGGCAGTTATTCCTTATGTTGTCGACGAATACAAATAACCAATTTTGCAATCTATTGAAACAAGGAAGCTAAGCAGTGAAAGTCATTTTAAGAAAAGATGTGGCTACCCTTGGCGATGCAGGTGAAGTTGTGGCCGTAAAAAACGGTTATGCAAACAATTTCCTGATTCCGCAGGGTATGGCTATAAGAGCTACCGAGGGAACGCTTAAAGCTCTTGAAACAGAAAAAAAACAGCAGGCTAAAAAGGTCGAGTTGCAACGCAAGAGTGCTCGTGAACATGCTCAGAAAATTGAGCAACTTTCACTGAAAGTATATGCCAAAGCAGGTGAATCAGGCAAACTCTTTGGAACAGTTACTTCAGCCGATATCGCCGATGCACTGAAAGCTCAGGGGATCGACATTGATCGCAGGAAGATTACCATTGAAGCCCCGATCAAGTCGCTCGGCAAATACGAAGCCGACGCAAAAATCTTTATGGATATAACTGTAAAGGTTCATTTCGAAGTAGAAGCCGAAGGCGCCGAAGCCTGAGAATTTTTTTTCGAAAGAGACAAGCACACAAGATTGCGAGTTAATTTTGCAACATCAAGCCCCGTGTATCCAACCCACGGGGCTTTTTTATTATAAGCATTTCTATCGAGCCTATCCGTCAATTCGGTCGCCATTCTATAAAAAAAAAGTGGAAGCGCAGAGAATTTTTTGTACGTTTGTGGTAAGAAACTTACCATGATGACTATGAAACAATCGTTGAGATTCTCTGCATTCTGGTTTTTATTGTTTTTTGTTCTCCTGAGTGGCTGCGCCAGTTCGCAACAATATGTTACGCTAGCCCGTGATGGGGCTGCTTATACTGGTGCGGTTGCAGCTCTGGTGGACAGGGCCAGCGCCGTCGGGGTGGAATCATCCTCTTATACCCTGCTTCAGAAGCGAAATGAGTTGCCACGAAAGTATAAAGGCGACGAGTTGACAACTGCTCTGCAGGGCTTGCTCAAGCAAGCCAATCAATCAGACCTCGGTGCCATTGAAAACAATCGCAAGACAAAAGATGTGGCGATCTCTCTTCAGAACTATTTCATCGCCTTGCAGGAGCTGGCAGCATCAACCGCCCCGGTTGATATAGGAGCCAAAACCAGCGAGATCGTTGCGAAACTTGATGATGCCATGAGATATCAAAATCGCAGCTCCTTTTCTGTGCCACAGTCAGTTGCTCCTTTTATTGTGACGCACATCACAGAAAGTGCGCTCCGAAAAGAGCTGACCAGCAGAAAACAGAGCATCCTTAGTGCCCTTGATATTCTGGATGGGCTGCTCATCACCATCAGCAGGGAGATCGATGCTCAGACGAGACTAATCCGAAATGCAAAGGTGGCGCTGCTTATCCAGCAAACCTATCAGGATGCGATTTTGGCATCGAGCCTCTCGTTGTCCGATAAAGAACTCTGGGTAACTCTCCGGCAGGAGGATATACTGGGCTCTACAACTGAAGGGGATGACAAAAAAGCCATCATTGCCGTAAAAACCAGTGGCCGTAAGTTCAGAGAGTTGTTTACGAACATGACTTCGAAATAGGAGATGACCATGGAACAGATGAGCAACGTCCCCTTGCGAGAATTGTCAGCTTTTGCCATAAGCTTTTCAGCGTCTGTTCTGGAGGAGCTTCTGACAACTTCGTCCATGAAACCGGAAGAGAAAACGGTATTTCGTGAACAGTATCGATACATGCAGGTCACTCTGGAGAAGGTTAAGCAGGCATACGGGCGATATGAAGCAATCGATCGACCAGCAATCAAAGAGTGTCTGGAGGCATATCTTCTTTTGCTGCAGAGGGGCCCTGAATCAAGGGAGGAATTGATTCAGCAATTTGCTGTTTTGCTTGATCAGGCAGCAAGGATAGATGTTCTGGACGACGGGATGATGGATTTATTGAAAGATATCTGGCCGGAAGTGCAATGGCCTGAGCAATTACCTGCTTTTGAAGGTGGACAGTTGCCTGATGAGTCTGTATGGCAAAAATACAGGCTGAAAGAGATTTTTGAGGAAAAAAACAAGCAGGCCCAGGTATTTTGGAACAACTCCTGGTTATTAGTCCAGCTTGACATTGTGTCTGCCACAGAAGAGCTGAAAAAAGGAAAAAAGCATCTTGAATCTATTGGCAAGGCGTTGGGTAATTGCTGCAAAATAATTGGCTTGCTCAGCAAGATTCATAATGTCATCCTCTAATGAACCTTGTTATGTAGCGCAAAGCATGCCTTGAAGAGTTCAGGTAAAGAGTATTCTTTGTATTTTATCATGATCTTGTATATATTTTAACAATTGTAAAGTCATACAGAGATATAAGAACTCTTATGTGAGTACGACCCTCTGCCTGGCCCTTTTATGTAGTTGTGCGCAATACCAGATATTCGAGTCTTCCGCCAGGCCAGTCTACATCTTTCTGAAATATCAGCAGAGTGATTCTGAGAATAATTGTCAGCTCCATACTGTCATTTACGCCACTCTTGCGTTGTCATGAGGTTTCTTTTTTTTTACTTCATCGTTTATAACTCATTCCTAAAAAGGAGTCCAGTATAATGTCAAAAAAAATAGTCGTATTAGGTGCAGGTACCGGCGGAACGATCGTTTCCAATAACCTGAGGAGACATTTGCCGGAAGACTGGGAGATCACGGTGATCGATCGCGATGATCAGCATATCTATCAACCCGGAATGCTTTTTGTCCCTTTTGGGCTTCAAAAGGCGAATACTCTGGTACGGTCAAGAAAAAAATATATTCTTCCCGGTGTTGATTTTGTGATTGACGAAATCACTCATATTGATCCTGATAAAAAGGAAGTAAAGACTAAAAACCACTCTTTTTCTTATGATTTTCTGGTGATAAGCACAGGATGCAACATTGCTCCTGAGGAAAATGACGGCCTTATGGATGCCTGGGGCAAGAATGCTTTTTCGTTTTATACCATTCCTGCTGCTGAAACGCTGCGTCAGAGAATGAAAGAGTTTGATGGAGGGAAACTGGTGCTGAATATTGCTGAACTCCCTTTCAAATGTCCAGTGGCCCCCATTGAATTTGTCTTTATGGCAGACTGGTTCTGCAGAAAAAAAGGTATCAGAAACAAGACAGAGATAGAGCTGGTGACGCCGTTGTCTGGCGCGTTCACGAAACCAAAGGCTTCAGCGGTCTTCACGGAGTCAGCCAAAAGCAAAAACATTAAAATCACCACCGGTTACGAACTTAATGCAGTGAATGGCAAGGAGAAGTATATCGAGTCTATACAAGGCGATAAAATATCTTATGATACACTTGTCATTGTGCCAACCACGATTGGTGATAAAGTGATCAGCAATTCAGGTATGGATGACGGCATCGGCTATGTTCCTACTCATCAAAACACGCTCAAAGCATTGAAGCATGACAGAGTCTATGTGATCGGTGATGCCACCAACGTTCCGACTTCAAAGGCGGGCTCGGTTGCACATTATGAGGCTGATGTGGTTGTTTTCAATATTATGGCTGAAATACACGGAGTCAAGCCGGAGGAGATCTATGATGGCCACTCGACCTGTTTTATTGTCTATTCCAAAGGGACCTCTTCGCTGATCGACTTTAACTACAGAATAGAGCCATTGCCCGGCAAGTTCCCAGTTCCTAAAATTGGTCCATTTACACTTCTCCAGGAGACAAAAATGAACTGGTATGGAAAACTTGGATTTGAAATGCTCTACTGGAATGTCCTGCTTGCCGGACGCCATCTTGGTGCTCCTCCAACCCTCGTTATGGCTGGCAAGCATGTGGGATGAATTGTATAAGGCTTCTGCTTGAGAGAGGTTGCCGCTGATTTTTTCGCTTTATCCCTTCAATTGCCATTGAAAGAACGGCCAATAAAGCTATATAACCACAAGGGAATATAGTTTTATTGGCCGTTCTATTCATACAGGATGACGGAAAAATCGACCGTTGCTACTGCTCTCGCAATCGTACCAAAGTTATCCGCAACGAAAACGGACGGTATGGTTATCACTCACGGCCAGATAAACTGGTCACTGAACTATACGCATGCACTGTAGGTCATTATAGAATTGCCGGAAAACGAGAGAATGACAGCCCAGTCGCTTTTTATAATGATTTCTTTTTGAAGAGTAAGGATCTTTTCTTAAAATAACGCTCGTCAATTATATAACAATATAGTAACTTGATTGGCGCTTTTGCAGGCTTCTTCGTCTGGTTCCGGAACTGTGTCAAGTAAGAACCGTCACGCATCGGTCATGTCCAGCCTGAGCGCAGGAGTGACGAGCGTATAAAACGGCAGCAGTATTATAATATTTAGAGCAAACCAGTCCATGAATTACGGCTTTGTTATTGATGCCCGAAAATGTATCGGATGTCATGCATGTACGGTAGCATGTAAATCCGAAAACCAGGTGCCTCTCGGAGTCAACCGTACCTGGGTGAAGTATGTTGAAAAAGGGACCTTTCCCGACAGCAGACGATATTTTACCGTTCTTCGCTGCAACCATTGCGCTGAACCTCCATGTGTTGATATTTGCCCTGTTGAGGCTCTGCATCGTCGGGATGACGGCATTGTCGATTTTGACCAGCGGCGCTGTATTGGCTGCAAAGCCTGCTCTCAGGCATGTCCTTACGGTGCGCTCTACATGGACCCCGAGACACACACCTCCGCAAAATGTAATTATTGTGCTCACAGAAAAGAGGTTGGCCTCAAGCCCGCTTGTGTTGCAATTTGTCCACAGCAGGCCATTATTGCCGGGGATCTTGATGATCCGAAGAGTGAGGTGGCCATTCTTGTTGCAAAAGAGCAGACTATGGTTCGAAAGCCGGAAAAAGGTACTTCACCCAAGCTTTATTATATCAATGGAGATGGTGCTTCGCTTGATCCGCTGGAGGTTTCGGAAGTTAACGGATATCTCTGGAGTGAGCAGTCTCGTGGTGTCGGCCATTTTGCTGGCAAAGAGTTTGTGAAACCTGCCCGAAAATCTCTCCCTGCTGCTGGTGTTGATGGAAAGCCAAAGGCCAGAAAAGTATATGATATACCTGCAAAAGGAGTTGTCTGGGGCTGGGAGGTTCCTGCCTATGTCTGGTCGAAGGCGGTTGCCTCAGGATTGTTTCTTCTGATGTTTGTCATGCAGACCTTGCGGATGTACCCCTTATCAGATGCATTGCAATGGGCTGTATGGGCAACGTCGCTTCTTTTTCTTGCCCTTACGGGAGGATTTCTTGTCAAAGATCTTGATCGTCCCGAGCGTTTTTCTTCGGTGATGCTTCGTCCTCAATTTGGTTCATGGCTGGTAAAGGGCGGTTTGACGATTGCCGGATTTGGCGCATTTCTTGCCTTATGGGGAGCTGCGAAATATCTGCAATTGCCTCTTCTCGAAACCATATCGCTGTGGTGTGGTGCGCTCTTTGCGCTGCTAACGGCGACCTATACCGCATTTTTGTTTGGATCTGCCAAAGGGAGAGATTTCTGGCAAAGTCCCATGCTTCTGTTACACATGTTCCTGAATTCGTTGCTTGCTGGCGGATCTGCCATGCTTGTGCTTGGTGTTTTGACCTCCAGTGCTCCAGAGCTTTCCGAAACGCTCCGGCCAGCTCTGGCGGGCGGTTTTGTTCTCCATATCCTGGTCATGCTTCTTGAACTTTTTGGCAAGCATCCCTCAAAGTCTGCAGAACGTGCTGCGGAAGTTATCCTGCACGGCTCACTGAAAAAAACGTTCTGGTATGGCAGTTTCATACTGGGGAATGTTCTTCCCCTTTTGTTGTGTCTTGCTGTTTCCTCTCCTGTGATGCTTGCTGGGGCCGCAATTTTTGGACTTTGTGGCGTCTTCTACACAGAAAAGGTCTGGATTCATGCACCGCAAACCGTTCCGTTAAGTTAAACAAGTGCTGGAGAAACTATGAGTTATACCCATAAACCAACGGTTATTGAAACGATAGCAGAGAAGCTGCATCTCATTCCTGATCTTCATGCTCAGGGGGATGATCGTGGCGCAAAAAGTGCTACCTCCGATGGTACCCAAGTAAACTGTCCACCTCCCGATCAGTGGGATAACTGGGTGGAATACGATTCCAAAAGCTGGCCTGAACGCAAGACAAAAGAGTATATGCTGATTCCGACAGCCTGTTTTAACTGTGAGGCAGGTTGCGGACTTCTGGCTTATGTTGACAAAGAGACCATGACGATGCGCAAGCTGGTCGGCAATCCGTACCATCCGGCAAGCCGAGGCAGAAACTGTGCAAAAGGGCCAGCAACGCTCAACCAGATTGAAGATACTGACCGTGTGCTTTATCCGATGAAGCGATCGGGAAAAAGAGGCGGAGGCAAGTGGGATCGGGTAAGCTGGGACAGCGTGCTGGATGACATTGCCGGGAGAATGCGCAAGGCTATACAGGAGGGCCGCAACAACGAAATATCTTACCATGTTGGACGCCCCGGCCATGAAGGCTTCATGGAATGGGTGCTCAGGGCTTGGAATGTGGATGGCCATAACAGCCACACCAATGTTTGCTCCTCGGGAGCACGCTTTGGTTATGCTATATGGGAGGGGCTTGATCGCCCGTCGCCCGACTATACCAATGCAAAATTTATGCTTTTGGTCAGTGCCCATCTTGAGTCGGGACACTATTTTAACCCTCATGCCCAGCGTATTGTTGAAGCCAGAATGAAGGGTGCCAAACTTGCGGTACTCGATCCTCGTCTTTCAAATACAGCGAGCATGTCGGACTACTGGATGCCGAGTTTTCCAGGCAGTGAGCCCGCGATTTTGCTTGCCATGGCAAAGGTTATTCTTGATGAAGGGATCTACAACCGCGACTACCTTGAAAACTGGGTGAACTGGAAGGAGTACCTGCAGCAGGATTACAAGGGAACTCCGGTGACCTTTGAAAATTTCATAGAGGCTCTAAAAAAAGAGTACAGTGCCTACACTCCTGAGTATGCTGAAAAAGAGAGTGGTGTCAAGGCGGAAATGATTGTTGAGGTTGCCCGAAAAATAGGTGAGGCTGGTACGCAGTTTGCCACGCATGTATGGCGCAGCGCAAGCAGTGGTAATCTTGGCGGCTGGGCAGTGTCTCGCACCCTCCATTTCCTGAATGTCTTGACGGGCAGTGTTGGCACGCCGGGCGGAACGTCGCCAAGCGCGTGGAACAAGTTTCACCCCGATGTTCATGCAAAGCCGAAACCACAGACTTTCTGGAACACACTCCAGTTGCCTGATGAGTATCCTCTTGCTCACTTTGAGCTGAGCTTTTTGCTGCCCCATTTTCTTAAGGAGGGGCGTGGCAAGCTCGATGTCTATTTTACCAGAGTCTTTAATCCGGTCTGGACCTATCCTGACGGTTTTTCATGGATCGAGGCGCTGGAGGATGAATCGAAAATCGGTCTTCATGCGGCCCTGACTCCAACCTGGAGTGAAACAGCCTATTTTGCTGACTACGTCCTGCCGATGGGCCACTCTGCAGAGCGGCATGACCTGATCAGTTATGAAACCCATGCCGGAAAGTGGATCGCTTTCCGGCAGCCGGTTCTTCGTGTTGCCCACGCAAAGATGGGAAACCCGGTGGACTATACCTGGCAGGCTAATGTTGGTGAGGTATGGGAAGAGGATGAGTTCTGGATCGAGCTTACCTGGCGGATTGATCCGGATGGAAGCCTCGGCATAAAGCAGTATTGCATGTCGCCCTACCGTCCCGGTGAAAAGATCACTATTGAGGAGTATTACCGCTATATCTTCGAACGTGTCCCGGGGTTGCCGGAAAAGGCGGCCAAAGAGGGGTTGACTGCGCTGGGATATATGCAGAAGTATGGAGCCTTCGAGGTTGAAAGCAACGTCTACAAGGTCAATGAAAGGACCTTGTCGGAGGCAGATCTGCAAGGATCATCCGTAAAGCAGGAGACCGGTCTTATAACGAAAAATGGCAAGTCAATCGGTGTTCAGGTTAAGGGCTTGAATTGCACCGGTTTTCCGACTCCATCCCGTAAACAGGAGTTGTATTCGCAAACGATGATTGACTGGAAGTGGCCGGAATATCGCCTGCCAACCTACATCAAAAGTCACGTACATCAGGATATCATGAATCGGAGCAAGGGGGAGTTTGCGCTTGTTCCTACCTTCCGTCTTCCTGTGCTGATTCACTCCCGTTCCGGCAACGCCAAATGGCTGGCCGAGATTGCGCATCGTAATCCGGTCTGGATGAATGCCTCTGACGCAAAGAGCCTTGGTTTTGAAGATGGTGATCTTATCAGGGTGAATACTGATATCGGCTTTTTCATCAACCGGGTATGGGTTACAGAAGGGATTCGTCCAGGCGTTGTTGCCTGTTCGCACCATATCGGTCGCTGGCGCCGCGAGCAGGATCCGGCGGCCAACCGTTGGGCAACCAACAGGGTGGAGATCAAGCGTGAAGGCGGCGGAAAATGGAAAATGCGTGTTGCTGAAAGCATTGAGCCCTATGAAAGCAGCGATCCCGATTCTTCCCGGATATTCTGGTCTGATGGAGGTGTGCACCAGAACATTACCTTCCCGGTTCATCCCGATCCAATCAGCGGCATGCACTGCTGGCATCAGAAAGTGCGTATCGAAAAAGCGCATGAAGAGGATTGTTACGGTGACGTGTTTGTCGATACAGAGCGCTCATTCCAGATTTACAAGGAGTGGCTTGCCATGACAAGGCCAGCGCCTGGGCCAGACGGTCTTCGTCGTCCTCTCTGGATGGGCCGCCCATTCAGGCCTGATGAAAAGACTTACTATATTTCAAAAACTTGAGTCTACAGCTATGAATCAAAGAGCTTTCCCTGCAACAGGCTCCTTCTTCCTGCTTACCTTGCTGGTGTCACTGCTGCTGTTTTTTCCAACAGCAGCTTTTGCTGCGCAAACTGTGGCTATCGAACCGACACCATGGTGGGTTTGGGAGATTGCGCTCTTCGTTTTCTGTTTTTTCCTTGGTATTGTTGCCGTTATTGGGGGGGTTGGTGGAGGGGTACTGTTTGTTCCGATTGTGAGCAGCTTTTTCCCTTTTCACATTGACTTTGTCAGGGGAGCAGGACTTCTTGTGGCGCTTTCCGGAGCGCTCTCAGCAGGTTCTCCCTTGCTGAAAAAAGGTTTGGCCAATCTCAAACTTGCTCTTTCCATGGCTTTGATCGCATCCATCAGCTCCATAGGCGGCGCTATGGTTGGGCTGGCGATGCCGGAAAATGTTGTGCAGTTATCGCTGGGAGCGACCATCCTCGGTATTTCAGTGATCATGCTTCTTTCCAAGAATTCAGCATATCCTGAAATATCCGAGCCAGACAACCTTTCCAAAATATTGCATATCTATGGTATCTATTACGACGAGCAGCTTAAAAAAGATGTCAGTTGGCAGATCCATCGCACGCCGATTGGCCTCCTCCTGTTTATTGGGATTGGATTCATGGCGGGTATGTTCGGGCTTGGTGCCGGGTGGGCAAATGTGCCGGTATTCAACCTTGTGCTTGGTGTTCCATTGAGAGTTTCAGTAGCCACAAGTATCTTCGTGCTCTCTGTCAATGATACTGCTGCCGCCTGGGTCTATCTGCACAAGGGAGCAGTACTCCCCCTTATCGCAGTTCCATCAATTGCAGGCATGATGCTCGGCACAAAAATTGGTGCCAGACTGCTGACAAAGGTTCATACCCGTGTTGTCAGACGGCTTGTTATTGCGCTGTTGGCAGCGGCTGGATTGAGGGCTCTTTTAAAAGGATTCGGAATCTGACTATTATCAATATCATGAAAGAACAACTTCACGCAAGCAGGGTTCAGTTGACTTATGCCACAGTACTTTCGTGGACCTCGACCCTCGGAATTATTTTTGTTGTTGCGGGGTATCTGGTCTATGTCTTTCAGTTGCTACCCTCAGCAGTTTCTCCTGCTGAGATAGCCACGCAATGGCATCTTCGTGCGTCGGAATTCCACAAGGTTGTTCCGGTTCCTTCAGGATGGGACTGGGTCACTCAATTAGGCCGGGGTGATGTTCTCACCTACGCATCAATCGTCTATCTTTCATCGGTAACGATGATCTGTTTAGCGGTTATTATTCCTCTTTTTTTCAAGGAAAAAGATCGCATTTATACCATTATCACGATACTGCAGGTGCTGGTTCTTGTTTTTGCTGCAACAGGAATAATTTCTGGTGGCCATTGACCTCCCGTTGATTCGATGTTTTGCAAGAAAAGCAGAAAAATAAAGAGAGCGAGATCCTGGTTGTTATTGTTATATTTCTTTATAATTATATAATCACCAAGATATATAACGGGTTTTTGGCCGAAAAATACCTGGTACAGGAAACAGAGTTAATTATTTCAGGAAAGCATAATCGAGAAAAATAACCATGTCTGATACAAAAAAACTTGCAATCATTGCGTCACAGGGAACACTTGACTGGGGATATCCCCCTTTCATTTTGGCTTCAACTGCTGCAGCCATGGATATGGAAGCGGTCATATTCTTTACTTTTTACGGTTTGCCATTGCTTAAAAAGGAACTTGATGCCAAAGTTTCTCCTCACAGCAATCCGGCAATGCCGATGAAAATGCCGTTTGGCAGCAAGGAATTTCAGTCTATAAACTGGCCGATTCCGAATGTCATTTCCGGTAACGTTCCAGGTTTCGACAACATGGCGACCATGTTGATGAAGGAGACATTCAAAAAGAAGGGAGTGGCCACCATTGAAGAACTCCGGAGTATGTGCCAGGAGTTTGGTGTTCGTTTCATTGCCTGCCAGATGACCATGGATGTTTTTGGTTTTGAAAAAGAGGAATTCATTGAGGGAGTTGAATACGGTGGAGCGGCAACATTTCTTGAGTATGCTGCTGACGCTGATATTTCACTCTTTATCTGACACAAAACTTCCCTGCTATGGTGAGTTACAGAGAGCTTGTTCAGAACTGCTTGTCTGATGTTAAAGAGATTATGCCCTGGGATCTCGTCGCACGTATGGAAGAGAATCCGGATCTTTTGATTGTTGATGTGCGTGAACCTTATGAATTTGATGCACTGCATATAAAAGATTCGATCAATGTTCCAAGGGGTATTCTGGAATCTGCCTGCGAGTGGGATTACGAGGATACCGTGCATGAACTGGTGAAAGCCAGAAATCGGGAAGTTGTCGTGGTTTGCCGTTCAGGCCATCGCAGTGTTCTTGCAGTTCATACCATGCAGTTGCTTGGATACGAAAAGGCCATTTCTCTACGGACAGGCTTGAGGGGGTGGAACGATTATGAGGAACCACTCTGGAACAGTGCTGGAACCGAGGTCGACACGGCTTATGCCGATGAATATTTTACCGTAAAGCTGCGGGAAGATCAGAAAACCCCGAAGGCTTAGCTGGTGGCGAAAGATTTAATACAAAAATAATCAGGAGATCTTGATGAGTGAAATGGCAAGTAATATGGAGTTGAATTGTGAAGGTTTAAATTGTCCTTTACCGATTCTGAAGACAAAAAAAGCTATTGATTCGCTGAACAGCGGCGAGATACTGAAAATGACCGCGACCGATCCCGGTTCCGTAAATGATATGGCATCATGGGCAAAGCGTACCGGCCATGAACTCGTTGCTCATACCGAGGCCTCAAATGTTCATACCTTTTTTATCAGGAAGAAGTAAATCGTTTCAGTTAAAGAGAGCTTGAGCACTTTTATTTGTCAGGCTCTTTTCCGGATTTTCTGTGCATGTTGAGGTTTGTGGTTAACAACAGCCCATTGTTTTGTCAGGGAAGGAAGGTGATATAATGGATTCGGTACACTTGCCTCGTCTGATGATATCGGCGCCCCATAAGAGTGCAGGCAAGACAACGATCAGTCTTGGAATATTAGCATCTCTTGCCTCCCGGGGAGTCCCGATCAGGAGTTTCAAGAAAGGCCCTGATTACATTGATCCTCTGTGGCATCAGCTTGCCAGTGGAAACGAGTGCTACAATCTTGATCCCTGGCTTATGGGGAGGGAAGGGTGCCTTGAATCGTTTCAGCGAAACAGCGGAACCGAAAAGAACAGCATCGCTCTGGTTGAAGGCAATCATGGCTTGCATGATGGTTTTTCCCTTGATGGTTCTGACAGCACTGCAGGACTTGCTCAAATGCTTCAGACACCGGTATTGCTGGTGGTTGACAGCAGAAAAACAAACAGGGGAATTGCTGCGCTGGTTATGGGTATGCAGTTGATGCCTCCGAGGGTGGACATTAAGGGCGTGATACTCAATCAGGTAAGCAGTTCACGTCAGAGCGATAAACAGAAACAGGCTATTGAGCATTATTGCAAGGTACCGGTGCTGGGAGCGATTCCTTATGACAAAGAGCTGGTTATCCCTGAACGACATCTTGGGCTGACAACCGTCGCAGAAACAGTCGATGCCGTCCAGTTCATTCAGGGTGCTGCGGAGCGGGTATCCCATTATTGCGATATGGACGCAATCCATTCTCTCTTTTATCAGGCTTCGCCGATGCTGATGCTGCCGATTGAGTGTGGAGGAAAGGCCATGGCAGGAAGAGCAAGGATCGGCGTGTTCATGGATGCGGCCTTCTGTTTTTATTATCCCGACAACCTGACCGCCTTGAGGAACAAAGGTGCAGAGCTTCTGTTCATCAATGCTCTTCAGCAAACTTCTTTGCCTGATGTTGATGCTCTCTATCTGGGAGGAGGATTTCCCGAATCGTTTTTTGAAGTTCTGAGTGCAAACAGGGGACTCTTGAAAGAGGTGCAGGAGAGGGTAGAGGCCGGTATGCCGCTCTATGCTGAATGCGGCGGACTGATTTACCTTTGCCGGAATGCCACGTATGAAGGTAAAAAATATCCTCTTGCCGGTATTCTGCCTTTTGATATCGGGTTTGAGCATTATCCCGCAGGGCATGGATACCTTGACCTCAAGAGTACAACAGACTCCCCCTGGTTTCGAAAGGATGCCCGAATCAGGGCGCATGAGTTTCATTATGCAAGGCCGGTTACGCAACCCCCAGACTCTTTCTATCAGTTTGACGTGATCCGGGGCAAAGGTATAACAGGAAAAAGCGACGGCGTGCTTTATCGTAACCTTTTTGCCTCTTTTGCTCACCTGCATGCTGTCGGTAATCCAGGGTGGGCTGAAACGTTTGTCTCACTGGCTGAGGAATTCAAAATCAGTGGTCATAGAGAGCGTGTATAACTGTTTCGCGAAGTCTCTTTTCAGGATTTCCGACTAAATATTTTCATCAGCAATGATCCGTTTTTTTGTTTCAGCTCACTTTTGACTGGAAGCCCTTCCTTTTCCCACCGGACAATTCCCTGTTGCATATTGACAACTTGCGTGTATCCATGGTTCATCAGAAAACGGGTAGCCACCAAGCTGCGATTTCCACTATGACATGCGATAATTACCTTACGGTCAACAGGTATTTCCTGGAATCTATTTTTTAACTGGCGTAGGGGAATCAGTGTGATATTGGAAACATCAAATGATTTATTTGCAACTTCATTCGGTTCACGGACATCGACAAGCAACACCCCTTTTTGAATAAGTGCAAGGGCTTTAGTGGGGCTGACTTCAAGCGTATTGTTCATAGTATATCTATATTATTTGTTTTGTTTACCTCTTTCAGTTTATCATGCTCAAGCGAACATCCTTTTCATCGGATCTCACCTCATCTATCAAATACCAGGGCGGAGATTGAACGCAAATTGTACTTCATTTAATGTACCTCAAGTTTTTTGTGGCTCCCTGTTCCCGTCGTCGGCTCTGTTCAGAATAAAAATCTCTTGCATATGATATGATTTTTTGATTAATATACCAATAGGGGGTATGGGTATATTGCATTTTAAAATGATAAGATCATGGTTACAAGTGAGGATTCGATGAAAGATGTGATTCTGAGGCTAAAAAGGGTGGCTGGTCAGATTGAGGGTTTGACAAGGATGATTGAAAGGGAAGAAGAGTGCTCGCAGATTATTACCCAGTTCCAGGCGGCAAAAGCGGCTCTTGACAATACATTCTCGCTTGTACTGCAGCGCAACCTCAGGCAGTGTATGAACCGTGATGACTCGAAAAGTGTCGAAAAGATTTTAAAACTTATTTCAAAACACTAACCATCATGAAGGTATATAAATGGTTGATTGCTTGTTGTGTCGCGGGCGCTCTCGGCTTACCGCTACAGGCACCAGCGAGTGGTAAAACAATAAAACTTTCTCTCTCCGAGGCCCTTACGATGGCTCGTGAAAACAATTACACCATCAAGGCTGCCCGCAGCAAGGTTGACCAGGCTGAGGCGAGGATTGTTCAGAGCCGTCAGTCATACCTTCCGAAAGTTACGTTTTCGGAAACATTCATGGCGACCAATGATCCTGGTGCTGCGCTGGTTTTCAAGCTGCAGCAGAACATTGTGCAGCAATCTGATTTTATGCCGGAAAAGCTCAATAATGCCGATGTCATCAACGACTTCAATACATCAATTCAGGTTATGCAGCCGGTTTACAATGCCGATGCAGCTCTGGGCAGGCAGTTGGCTTTTACAGCAAAAAAAGCGCAGGAACTTGTGACCGCCAGAACCGGGGAGTCTGTCGAACTGCAGGTCGCAAGAGTCTATTACGGTCTTATTCTTGCGCAAAAGAATATTGATGCCGTCGAACAGTCTATCCGAACCATGCAGGCGCACAGCAGTGAGGCCGCCAGGGGCTACAGCGCTGGTTTGCTGCCCAAGTCAGATAAGCTTTCTACGGATGTCAGGCTGTCGGAGCTGCTTGAGCAGAAAATGATGCTGCTTGACGAGATAACAAATGCAGAGGATGCCCTGAAAGTGATGCTGCACCTTGATTCCAGAGTAACTATTGTTCCAACCGGAGATCTTGTCATTGAGAGTGTCTTGCCTGCGGAAAGTGATAAAGGAGTCTCGGAGAATCGCTCCGATCTCAAAGCGCTCGAAACCTGGCGCCAGGTTGCAAGTTTACAGGCAGATATGATTCGCGCATCAAAACGCCCCCGCCTGAATGCGTTTCTGCAGACAAACCTGCACAGCAATAATATTTTCAGTGGAGGTTCAAGCTGGGCGCTTGGCATGAATCTGCAGTGGAACATTTACGACGGGATGGCTACAGCCGGTCGTATACAGGAGGCGAAAGCTCAGGAGCGTGAAGCAATGTACAATTATGAGGCCGCAAAAAGTGGCAGTATTGCTGAAGTTGCAAAGTCGATGCGTTCGCTGAAAACCGCGAGGGCAAGAATAGACGTTGCCCAGAAATCACTTGAAGAGGCCAGGGTAAGTCTTGATTATATCCGAGCACAGTTCAAGACCGGTATGGCCATGACCTTCGAGCTTTTGATGCGCGAGCAGGCTCATACTTATGCAAAAATGAGGCTGAATCAGGCGAAATATGACTATTGCATGGCAAAAAGCGAGTTGGCTTACTACAGGGGAAACTAAACGGCAATCATAATGACGAGTATAGAGAGAAGAAACATGATCCGTCTGCTTCCGGTCGTACTGGCCCTGCTTGTTTCGGGATGCGGCGGTCATGAAGAGAGGCCGGTCATAAGAGTGAGTCAGTCGGCACCAGTGGCTGTCGAAAGTATTGTGCCTGTGCGAACCAACGGGGAGACGGGGGCGCGAGAGCTGCTGCTGGTACCGGTAACGGCGGTGTTCCGTAATGGCGAGCTTGCCGGAGTACTGGTCGTGGGAGCTGATCACCGGCTCTCTCGGCGCTGGATCAGGACGGGTGTGGTTGTACATGAGGATATTGTGGTACTCGGAGGATTGGATAAGGGAGAACTTGTGGTGGAGAAGTATAACCCTGAGCTTGGTGAAGGATTAACCGTAATAAAGAGTCCGAATGTGACTGAGGAGGTTCAGAGCAAATGAATGAAGGTATAGCCGGTAAACTTGCAAAACAGTTTATCAATTCAAAGATAACGCCGCTTCTTATGGTGGCCTCTCTTCTTGTAGGTATCATGGCAACCTTTATGACGCCGCGTGAAGAGGAGCCACAGATTGTGGTGCCGATGGTTGATCTTTATATCCCCTATCCGGGAGCAGCTCCGGCAGAGGTGGAAGCCCGGGTGGCCAGGCCGATAGAGAGAACCCTGACCGAAATTCCGGGGGTTGATTATGTCTATTCCACCTCAATGCCTGACGTTGCGCTTGTAACAGTTCGCTACAAAGTAGGTGAGGATGCAGAGCGCAGTATGGTCAAGCTCTGGTCTACCCTGATGAAAAATATGGACAAGATGCCTCCGGGAGTCCAGTTTCCGCTGATGAAAAAGGTCTCTATCGACGATGTTCCAGTGCTTAATCTCACCTTCTGGAGCAAGACGCAGAATCCATATCAGCTTCGTCAGAGTGCGGCAGCAGTGGCTGAAGAGCTGAAAAAAATCAACAACATCGGCGATGTAGAGATTAAGGGCGGATTGAAGCGCCAGATAAAAATTGAACTCAACAAGGCGAAACTTCAGCAGTTCAATGTCAGCCCGATGCAGATTGCCCGTCAGATTCAGCAGGGCAACAGCCAGATGACCTCCGGTGATTTCAAACAGATGAACCAGGAGATCGTTGTCCGCTCGGGGAAATTTCTTGAAAGCGCCGAAGAGGTATCCAATATCGTTGTTGGTATCTATGGCGCGTCTCCGGTCTATCTGCGTGATGTAGCAACAATTGTTGATGGCCCTGAAGAGGTCAATAACTACAACTTTTTCGGATGGGCAGCGGCTGCTCCGAAAGGTTCTGTGGCAGGCGAGTATCCTGCGGTGACGCTGACCGTTGCGAAACGGAAAGGCGGCGATGCTTCAGTACTTGCCGACAAGGTTATGTCGAGGGTCGACGGGCTCAGGAAGACGATTATTCCTTCCGGTATCACCGTGACTGAAACACGCAACTACGGAGCAACAGCTTCCGAAAAAGTCTTTACCCTTCTTGAGCACCTGCTCATGGCGGTTGTAGCGGTAACGGTTGTTGTCGGGTTTTTCCTTGGCTGGCGCGGCGCACTTGTTGTTCTGGCATCGGTGCCGATCACCTTTGCCCTTACACTCCTGATCTACTACCTTCTTGATTATTCGCTCAACAGGGTGACTCTCTTTGCCCTGATATTTGTTACCGGTATTGTTGTTGATGACTCGATCATCATTGCCGAAAACATTCACCGGCACTTTGCCATGAAACGGCAGCCGAAGCTGCAGGCCGCCATTACCGCCATCAATGAGGTGGGTAATCCAACTATTCTGGCAACCTTTACGGTTATTGCGGCAGTACTTCCGATGGTCTTTGTTTCGGGCCTGATGGGCCCCTATATGAGCCCGATGCCGATCGGTGCCACGCTGGCCATGATCTTTTCGCTGCTCGTTGCCCTCATCGCAACGCCCTGGCTCTCCTTTCGTCTTCTGAAAACTGAAGAGGGTCATCACGAAGAGTACGATATTACCAAAACAGGCTACTATAAGCTCTTCAATAACATCCTTTCGCCGTTCATCGAAAGCCCTTTCAAGCGGTGGATTGCTTTCGGCGTGGTCGGCTTGATGCTGGCCGGTGCCATTGCGCTGGTGCCGCTGAAGGCTGTACAGATGAAGATGCTTCCATTCGACAACAAGAACGAGTTTCAGGTGATTATCGATATGCCTGACGGTACGTCGCTTGAGCAGACCGCAAGAGTGGCCAAGGAGGCGGCTGCTTACCTGAAGACAGTTCCAGAGGTAGAGAGTTACCAGTACTATGTCGGCACCAATGCGCCGATCAATTTCAATGGGCTTGTCCGCCACTACTATCTGCGCCAGAAGGCCAACATGGCTGATATCCAGGTCAATCTTGTCCACAAGGGCGAGCGCAAGGCACAGAGTCACGATATAGCCAAACGGGTCAGGGCCGGTGTTCAGAAGATTGCCCTTCGCTATAACGGCAACGCAAAGATTGTCGAAATTCCCCCCGGCCCTCCCGTGCTCTCTACCCTTGTGGCAGAAATTTACGGTCCGTCACAGGAGCAGCAGATAGCACTTGCAAAACAGGTGAAGAAAGTCTTTGAGGAGACGCCCGGAGTTGTTGATGTGGACTTCCTGGTTGAAGAGGATCAGAAGGTCTATAACCTTGTTGTGAACAAAGAACGCGCAGCTTTTCGCGGTGTCAGTGCTGAACAGATTGCCCAGACGCTGCGTATGTCGCTGGCAGGTATGGATGTTGGGATGCTGCATACCGACAAGCAGCTTGATCCTGTGGCTATCCAGGTGAGACTTCCACAGTCCGACAGAACATCTCTGCAGGATCTTTCGGGGATATTTGTGCAGTCGCAGGGTATGGGAACCCTGACAACGCGTCTGCGTGCCGGGCAGATGATTCCTCTTTCGGAGTTGGTGAAGGTTGAAGAGAAAATTCAGGAGAAAAGTATCTACCACAAGGATCTGCGCCGCGTGGTCTATGTGACCGCCGATGTTGCCGGTGCGACCGAGAGCCCGGTCTATGCCATGCTTGATATGGACAAAAAGATCCAGAAGCTCAAGGTTCCCGGCGGCTACTCCGTCAATCCGCTCTATACGGCAAATCCAACTTCAGAGGACAACCTCTCCATGAAGTGGGATGGGGAGTGGCAGATTACCTTTGAGGTGTTCAGGGATCTGGGTACGGCATTTGCTGTCGTTTTGGTTATCATCTACCTGCTGATTATCGGCTGGTTCCAGTCCTTCAAGACTCCGCTGATCATGATGATTGCCATTCCGCTGAGCCTTGTCGGCATTATTCCAGGCCACTGGTTGCATGGGGCCTTCTTTACTGCGACAAGCATGATCGGCATGATTGCGCTTGCGGGCATTATGGTAAGGAATTCGGTGCTTCTTATTGATTTCATCCAGATTCGCAGAGCGGAGGGAGCTGATCTCAAGCAGGCGGTCATTGAGTCTGCTGCAGTAAGAACACGCCCGATTATTCTGACATCAGGCGCAGTTGTTATTGGTTCTGTGGTGATGCTTTTTGATCCGATTTTTCAGGGTCTGGCCATCTCGCTGATTTGGGGCGGTGTGCTTTCAACCATCCTGACGCTTGTTGTCGTTCCGCTTGTCTATTATATGGCGGAAAGGAAATCTGACAAACCTTCTATCACAAAAAAATCATGAAATTTCTGGCCATAATGGGACATGAAGAGACCCGCCCTCAAGTGCGGGCTCTCTTCAAGGAACATCAGGTGAAGATGTTCAGCAGTTTTGATATTATGGGGTGTAACTGCGAAAACCAGAGCGCAAAACAACAACTCTGGTGGCCGACTGATGCGATGCCGGGCGCCTATTCAACACTCTGTTTTGCCATTCTTGATGATGACAAAGCTGATGCTATCATGCTTGAGCTTGAAAAGAACCCGATAGCGGTTGAAAAGGATTTTCCTGCAAGGGCATTTCTTATGAATGTTGAAAAAATGGCATAAATAGTCTCTACATGAATGCCTTTATGGGGTTATAATCTTTTACTTTTTCATTATGGTTGATGCTTGGAACAGTCCGGATAAATTTAATCGCGAAGCTTCGAAATGGGATGAAAATCCCCAACGCCGGGCGCTAACACTTGGCGTTGCCCATGCGATTATAGCCACCATAAAACCCAAAAAACACATGAATGCCCTGGAGTTTGGTTGCGGCACAGGGTTGGTTACGCTTGAAATCGCTCCGCTGGTGAAGACGCTCTCTGCGGTTGATACCTCCATAGAGATGCTCGCGGTGCTCCAGGATAAAATCAAGGCATCAGGAAGAAACAACATCGAAACACGCAGTCTGAATCTTGCATCAGCTTCCGATGGTGATTTTTCCGAAAAGAGCTTTGATTTGATTTACAGCAGCATGACCCTTCACCATATCGATGATACCGCCGGATTTTTAAAACGGATATCCAGGCTCCTCTCTCCTGACGGCATTCTTGCCGTGGCGGATCTTGACCTGGAAGATGGTCTGTTTCATGATGACCCTCTTGAAAAGGTTCATCCCGGATTTGATCGGGGAGAACTTGCCGCGCTGTTTTACGATGCTGGCCTGCAGGTACTATCATTTGAAACCATTTACACCATCAACAAGACAACCAGATCAGGGGCAACTGAAGCATATCCGGTCTTTTTGTCCGTAGCGTCAAGGCAGTCAGCGTAGTGTCCGGTCATGCATTCAGGTGAACCGTCAACAGTTGAGTAAATCACCGGCTCAATCAAACAAGATTAGAGCATCATTCAGAACCATTGAAAACCTGGAGTATCTATGGCAAAGGTTGTAGTTTTAGGAGCCGGTGTTGCAGGGCATACCGCCGCCTCATTTCTTAAAAAGAAACTTGGCAAACATCACGAAGTCGTCGTCGTAACCCCG
>SESD01000525.1_pt1 | contig 23640 bp, 21 predicted proteins | sample 3171411 | NCBI WGS metagenome assembly SESD01 (sample SAMN06051880, study PRJNA518727) | freshwater metagenome | biome: subpolar coniferous forest; feature: holomictic lake; material: water; isolation source: holomictic Lake 442, 16.5 m depth | place: Canada: near Kenora, Ontario | collected...
ATTGGTGGATGACACTCTTTGTCGAAAAGTGTAATTTCGCAAAATCCCCACAAATTGACGATGCTATCCGTCTAATGGCATTTGACGAGTGGGCAACTGGCCGTTCGATTAGCCGTGTGGTGCTGGCGAGTGCCAATCAGCCGCTGGCTGAATGTATGCGTTTGTGGTGTGTGAAGTTAGGCGTGGCGTTCGAGTGGCAGCGGATAGCCAAGCCGCCAGCACCAAGTTACTGGGTGAAACGTCTCTATCATGCGATCCCTCATACTCTACAGGCATTGGCCTGGTTGCCGCGTTATTTAATTGAGCGTTGGCCCTTGCGCGGCGTGGGCCTAAAAGAATGGCAGCAAACAGAAGGGCATGTTACGTTTTTTTCTTATCTGTTTAATCTGGTGCCCGATGCTGCCAAACAGGGCCGCTACGAGAGCCGTTATTGGGCGCATTTGCCTGATGAAATACAGCGCGAGGGTTGCAAAACCAATTGGCTGCATCTGTATGTCAAAGATGCGCTATTGCCTACAGCAAAGCAGGCTGCAGATACAATTCGTGCGTTCAACCAAACAGGGCGGGGGGTGCAGCACCATGTGACGTTGGATGCGTTTCTTAATCTGAGTGTTGTTATTCGGACGCTGGGGGATTGGCTCCGCTTGGTATGGATTGGCGTATGTTTAAGAAAAGAAGTTGCCCCTGCTCACGCCTCCGCATTTAATCTCTGGCCGCTGTTTGAGGAGGACTGGCGGCAGTCGATATACGGCACGGTCGCCATGAGCAACCTGCTGAATTTAAACTTGTTCGAGTCGGCGCTAAAGTGTCTGCCTAAACAGCAGTGTGGTGTGTATTTGCAGGAAAACCAGGGCTGGGAGTTCGGTCTCATTCAGGCGTGGCAGGCAGCGGGGCATGGTCGCTTGATAGGCACCCCGCATTCAACGGTACGGTTCTGGGATCTGCGTTACTTCTTCGACCCTCGCAGTTATCGCAGGGCAGGTAGCAATGATCTGCCCTTGCCAGATCAGGTAGCCTTTAATGGGCCAGCGGTGCTGGATGCTTATTATAAGGGCGGATATCCGGTTGGTGACATGGTAGGGGTCGAGGCACTACGTTACCTACATCTGTGCGATGCTGGAGTCGAAGCGGGTTCTAAATCGCCCCCCCCGAATAATTCTGTTAGGATACTTGTGTTAGGAGACTACTTGTTAAGCCATACACGGCTGCAAATGGGCTTATTGGAGCAGGCTGCACAGTCTTTGCCAACTGGCACGATCATTACGGTTAAATCCCATCCTAACTGCCCGATTAATCCTGCGGATTATCGTGGGATCAGCATGAGGGTGACAATGGAACCAATCTCGAAATTATTGGCTGAATGTGATGTCGCTTACTCCAGCGCAGGCACCTCTGCGGCGGTCGATGCCTATTGTGCTGGCGTGCCGGTGGTTTCGGTGCTGGATCCGAATATCCTTAACCTAAGTCCGCTGCGTGGCTGTGAGGGGAGTTTATTTGCCACCACACCTGAAGAACTGGCCCATGCACTGATTACCGCTGCAACTGCACCACGCAAAGCCGGTGATCAACAAGCATTTTTTACGCTTGACCCACAATTGCCCCGTTGGCGGAAATTGTTGCTGGATTCTGCAGTATGTAGCTGAATTTTATCGGATGCAGATAGTTGGTATGGATATGCCCTTATTTTATTAGATTGGTAATTAATGACATTACAAAACGTATTTAACGAAAAAACCGTAGTTATAACCGGGCATACAGGTTTTAAAGGTGCTTGGCTGACCGCTTGGCTCAAGCAATTGGGTGCGGACGTGATAGGCATTGCGCTGGATACACCAACTGAACCATCCCATTTCGCCGTAGCGCAACTGGCTGATGGCATGGCAGATTTACGCATTGATATCCGCAATCGAGCCGCATTGGAAGAGGCTATTGTTTCAGCGCAACCGGATTTTGTGTTTCACCTTGCGGCGCAGGCTTTGGTTCGATGTTCTTAATTTCTAACGTTTTGACAATATACAAAAAGGTATTATAAATGAAGAGCTTACGTAAGAGGGTTATGGTCACTGGTGGAGCTGGTTTTTTAGGGTCACATTTATGTGAACGCTTGGTCAGAGATGGTCACGATGTTCTTTGTGTTGATAACTTTTTTACCGGCGCAAAAGATAATATTGCGCACTTGCTTTCACATACAAATTTTGAGCTTATCCGGCATGATGTGACATTTCCGTTATATGTTGAGGTCGATGAAATCTATAATCTGGCCTGCCCTGCATCGCCCATACACTATCAGCGCGATCCTGTTCAGACGACCAAGACCTCGGTTCACGGTGCCATTAATATGCTGGGTTTGGCGAAACGGGTAAAAGCCCGTATTTTCCAGGCATCGACATCAGAAGTTTACGGTGACCCAAAAGTACATCCGCAGACGGAAGATTACTGGGGGCATGTTAACCCTATTGGTTCGCGCTCTTGTTACGATGAAAGCAAACGTTGTGCTGAAACGCTATTTTTTGACTATCGACGCCAGTACGCTATGCCAATCAAAGTGGCGCGTATATTTAATACTTATGGGCCACGTATGCATCCAAACGATGGGCGGGTGGTGTCCAACTTTATTGTTCAGGCACTACAAAATAAAGACATTACAATCTACGGCGATGGTAGCCAAACCCGCTCATTCTGTTATGTAGATGACCTGATTGAAGCTTTTATACGGTTTATGGCAACACCCGATTCAGTCACAGGCCCTTTAAACTTGGGTAACCCAGTTGAATTTACCATACGTGAACTTGCTGAAACGGTGATTAAGCTGACGGGTTCAACATCAGCACTAAACTTTCTGGCATTGCCGTCGGATGATCCCAAGCAACGCCAACCTGATTTATCTAATACGACAGCGGCAATCGACTGGTTTCCGCAGACAGCGCTTGAAGAGGGCTTATTGAAAACGATACCTTATTTTGCTGAGTCACTGGAGCAGGGTATTGAAATAGAGACATGGAGTCCGGTATGAAAAGATTGTGGATAGCATAAATGAAACCATTATTTTCAGTTGTAATACCTACTTATAACAGTGCCAGCAAGCTTAAACGTGCGCTTGAGTCAGTGCTTGCTCAGTCGTATGAAAATTTTGAGATATTGGTGATGGACGACGGCTCAACGGATAATACTGCTGAGGTAGTTGGGTCATTAGCTGATCCACGAATCATATACGAATGGGATAAAAACTTTGGCGGACCTGCAAGGCCCCGCAACAGGGGCATAGCGCTTGCGAAAGGCGAGTGGATATGTTTCTTGGATGCGGATGACTGGTGGACGACAGATAAGTTGCAAGCCTGTTTTGACTGCATTAATGATAAAGTGGATTTGGTTTATCACAATCTGGAAATTGTCAGAGAGCCACCCAGTTTATTTAAAAGAAAATATGCAAAAAGCAGGCAGGTTAAAGCACCAGTATTGAAAGACCTTTTATTGAAGGGCAATGCGATTGCCACCACCTCGGTGGTGGTGCGTAAAAGCTTGCTGGATAAAATTGGTGGTATTAATGAGAGTGTGGAAATGATTGCCTGTGAAGACTACAACGCTTGGTTGCGTGTTGCCCAACTAACTGATCAGTTTGTTTACTTGCCGCGCAGACTCGGATATTATTTTATTCACAATCAAAGCATCTCTCAAAAAGACATGTCGATATCCGGACGAGTCGCCGTTGCTGAATTTATTTGTTTGCTCAGTGAACAACAAAAAATTGAGCTGGAAGCTAATCATAAAAATACACGCGGGAGATTTAACTATCTTGCCGGTAATTACGCAGAAGCCAAAGAGGATTTATTGTTTAATTTAAAGTACGGGCATTTGATGCTTAAGATGAAGGCTGCTTTAATGCTTTTGATGATGACGCATAAAAAAATTGATTGCAAAAAGTAACCTGATTAGCAAAGAACTTCAGCCAGTACCATCATTCCGGCATGTTTGCCGAAATAACGGGCTTTTATCACCGGCTGAAACAGCTTGCTTTTCAGTAAAATAATACATAAAAAGCTCTCTTAGTGCTATCGACGTTTCTGATGCAATTGGATGCGATGTATTAAGCTTCCCTGAGATTCGCAACCTGAATATAACCTATGAAACTTAAGTACACGCACTATTTTTGGTCTTTTGTTATAGTTATGGCGTCTGTTCGCGGTGCTTTCGTCTATCACCTCGGCTTGCCCTCCAATTTGACTTATAACGTAACGGGCGCACTGCTGATTAGCTTTGGATTGCTGTCATTTCGAACGATGTGGGTTAGTAAGGGTGACAAGGCACTTGTATTGTTGAGAAAAGCTATAAAGGTTAATGCTTTATTAATTGGCTTTTACATGCTTGTGTCGATGGTCGCCATTAGTCTTAATGAATATTCATTAGCTTATTTATTTGCAATATTTCCGATTATATTTACGCTTGTCAGGTACGATGAAAGGCTACTAAATAGCATTGTGTATGCCATCACGCTAGTTACCGTTGTTGGTGTTTTTTACTTTTATAATATGGGTATATCTGGTGGCTTCGATGAAATCCAAGACGCACATGCAAAGTTACGAGATGAGTTTGAGTATGCCAGGATTGGTGAAAATATACTCCCTGGCGGATATCAAGGGAGACATCATGATGCTGCGAATATATTAGTAATGTGTGGCGTATTCTTTTTGTCAAAATTCATACTTTCGCAAGGGTTGATAAAGTACATTAATTTAGCAATCTATTTTTTAATTTTATATGCTACCCTGTTGACGGGCAGTGTTACGAATTTAATAGTAATGCTCACTGTAAGTGTCTTTTGCTTATTGCTTTTAGCAAAAAAAAATCCGTATTTGATAACTTTTATTGCTTTTTGTGTGCTGCTTTTCTTGCCAACACTAGTAGATCTTCTTGCGGATAAAACCTACTTCTATGAAAAAGCCAGTTATGACCAATCTGAATTGGAAGGTGGCGGTATATTTAACTCATTGGATATAAATAGCATTCTCGCTTCTTTTCACGCCATTTTATTTGGTTTTGGTTATATTCTTGAAGTGCCTATGCTTCACAGTGAAATTGGTTTTGTAAAAGGTATTATTCAGTTTGGACTTATTCCTTTTTTGATATTGATGTCCATTTGTTTCTCACCGTTATATTATATTTATATTTTTAGAAAAAAAGTCAAAATCCAAGCGCGGGTGCTTAAATACCATAACCCGGGAATTTCAACCGCCAACTTCATAAGAACCAGTCGAGCATACCAATTTCGACTTATTATTATTGCCTTGCCAGCATTTGCTGGAATTATGACTTTGTTGCACTACGGCTCTTTGTTTCGGGTAACCTCAATTGGCTTATTCTGCGTTTTGCTTGCGCTTTTCTTTAAAGAATATTTGGCGATTAATAAAGTGCGTGAAATCTGTTCTACAACAGCAACCAGAGCAACGTTAAGACATCACACATGAAAACTGAAAAACTTTATTTAGGTGACGAATACCTTGAACTAAATCCTAATTGGCATCGTTAAGATGCACCATGGAAAGCGAATCTGGTCGCGGCCCTATTAAAGGATCACCAAATTCAAGTCGACTCAATCTGTGAAGTGGGTTGTGGCGCTGGCGACATTCTTCGTTACCTACGCGTGCGTTTCTGCCAAGCAACCTGATTGGCTATGATATTTCACCCCAAATGACCCAGTTCTGGGCTGATGTTCAGAATGCGTGGTTGCTAACCCAGTCATGCCTCAGTCTAACTGGTTGTTCTACCTTGATCGTTCCGAACGTTTGATGTTGCCGTTATCTTTAATAAGTTGAAAGAAAATTCTGCGGAAAGAAAACTCTGCGGAAAGAAATATACCCGTTACTTTTTGATACAATTGCCCGCTGGTTCGGGTAACGAAAAACGTGCGGGGCACTTTTTCGTTCGTTACAACAATTTTCAGGACTTTCATTGGCGGATGAAAGCAATGTTCCTGCCTGGTACAACATACAGCTGTTTCCAATGTGAACAGTCAATCCATTCGCGAAAAGCCCGTTGTTCTCCATAATTTTCTGGATCCGGTTTATTGGCAAAAGAAAACCAGTCATCGAATATGATGACGGAGCCGGAATCCAGTAAAGGTGTCAGCCATTCCAGGGCGGTTTTGGTTGACTCATAAATATCACAGTCTATGTGGATACAATGAATACCGCGAGTTAAGCCTAGTGTTTGATAGAGTTCGGGTGTCAGACTCTTATCATAAAATCCAGGTATGGTACTAACACATTGAGGCGGTACACCCGCTTTGGTTACAAATTTTTTAAACAAATGCTGCGGATAGGCGAAATCACTTTTATTGAAAATTCCTCCTTCTGCACTCGGCAGGCCTTCAAAAGAATCAAATGCAAAAAAATGCAGTTTGAGACCAAGCCGTGTACTGATCTGGTAGGCAGAGATTAGGGTGGTTCCCCTAAAGACGCCAAATTCAAGGTAATCATGGGGCCCCGGGCTTTTTGCGATAGCAGAAAAAGCTGTATCAAAGGTTTTAATACGGTCATTAAGGTCTGTGAAGATGTGCCATCGCATGAAGCGGTATGCATAAGCAGAAAGCGGCAATGGAAGAGTAAGAAAACATGAAGCGCCTGCTTCACGAACTTTAGGGTGGTTCAATAAGAAACGCTTAATCCACGTAAGCTTAAACTGCGTATATTTAGAAGTTTGCATGAAGGATGTCAATACCTGATTTAAGTCAGTGGATAGGAAGTTCAACTTCAGTATCCCATCTTAAATCCTCTTTCACAAGCACCATTTTTTATCGTTCCCACGCTGGGACAATGAAAAGCGTGGGCATAACTTGAAGCTAATAGTGGTTTGTTGGGCAAAAAAATAATCAACCCCAGCCTCTCCATCATATCAATAAATTTGAAATTTGAGATTATTTTTATTATGAATAAATTGGTATTTAAACTTAAATGTGCTTTACAGCGGCATGGGATTAGTGGCCTAGTCAAAGCGGGGGTGGCGCGAATATGCTATTTAGCAAAAAACTTGCGTCCGTCTGTACGTGCGACGGAAAAAGCCCGGGCAGAACGATGTGCAATGTTTGATAAAGAATTCGGCATCGAAACCGCTGGTTCTATACATCATACTGATTTGAATACTAATAATCCAAACCAGTTATTTGCTGGTTCTTATTTTGGCAGTGATCCTGAATACGTCAGAGATGTTATTGGCACACTACCAATTGATTACCAGCGTTTTGTTTTCATCGACTATGGCTCAGGTAAGGGGCGGGTGATATTGCTGGCAACAGAATTCCCGTTTAAGGCGATTTTTGGTGTGGAATTTTCCGAAGCATTGCACAAGACTGCCAGGGACAACATCAGGCGTTTCCCACTTCGCACAGCCAAGTGTCAAAATGTGGAGTCTATATGTATGGATGCGGTTAATTATTCTTTGCCCATGGAATGCCTGGTGTTTTACCTTTTTAACCCCTTTAATAAAATAATTATGACTATGGTATTACAAAATATCGAAAAATCCCTTTTGGAGCATCCTCGTGAAATATTTATTGTTTATGCCAACCCCGTTGAGGGTGATCTATTTGATCAGAGTGATTGCTTCAAGCTAATGGGTAGTAGGGGCCCGGTCAGCATTTGGAAAACAACGCCGGAAGCACAAGGGTGCAAGGGTTAATGGCTTTGACATGGCGATATAGGGGGGTAATAAATGAAAATCGCGTTTATAGCTGATGGTAGGTCAGATCATGCCATACGCTGGATCCAGTATTTCACGACTGACTGTGAAGTGCTCTTGATATCACCTTACGAATGCAACCCGATTCAAGGTGTAACCATTGTTACGCTTCCTGGTCGATTTCGTTTAACTGATCAACTCACAACAACGAAATCGATGGATCGAAAACGAATCCCCATCATTTCAAAACTATTTTCGCTCGCGGTACAGAGTCGTTTGGCTAATCAGCTTTGGAGTTTACTGAAACTGACTGATCTATTTAATCAGGTTGGGATTACTAGAGTTGTGCTACGAGATTTTCAGCCCGACGTGGTTCATGCTATGAGGGTGCAGAATGAAGGTTATATAGCCGCATTTTCAGATGCCGATAATTTTATAGTCAGCTCTTGGGGCTCGGACTTTATTGACACAGCGGCGAATAGTTTAGCCCATCGCATTCTAACTAAAATAACTATGAAAAAAACTGCGTATTTCATGTCTGATTGTCGGCGCGATCAAAGACTTGCAGTACATTTTGGCTTGTCTAACCATGCGTTAAAATACATTTTTCCGGGTAATGGCGGCGTAGATACAAGTATTTTTTATTCACCAGATATACTTTGCACTACTGCTACAATTCTCTACTGTCGTGGGTTGAGCCATTTAACAAAAATTGATACACTATTCGAAGGCATGTCATTACTAAAATCAAATACCGGGGTTGTGCCCTTGTTAACAATACTAGCTCCCAGTGCGACACATACCGAGTTTCTGGAATGTGCGCTGCATCATGGTGTCAGTTCTGAAAATGTTATGGTTTTGGATTTCGTAGAGCCGAGTGTGTTAGCCAATATCATGCGCAAAACTAAGATTTTTGTTTCCCCATTAATATCTGACGGATTACCGAACAGTATGCTCGAAGCAATGGCTTGTGGCATGATTCCGGTAATGAGTGACTTGGAGTCTATTCGTGAACATATTACAAACGGTGTGAATGGATTTTTGTTTGACCCCATTTCACCACAGTCTCTTGCAACAGTGCTGGAGCAAGCTTTTGCGTCTACTGACAGCAGTTTTCGGTTGGGCAATGTCAAAGCTATATCTGATAACTCGGAATATTATTCTTGTCTTGGCCGGGTGAAAGAAATTTATTCAGGCATAGTAAAAGGTAATAACAGACAATGACCAGCCTTATCACTCCCAGTATTAATCAAACAGCGAGCACTATAACAATGCAAGACGTAAACTATACGTTTGAAGAGATTTCATCTTTAAGTGCTTTTGATTCTTTGGTAAGGCATCATAAAACAGGCAGTGCGTTTGTCTGCCAGCCTTGGCTCCAATTTACCGCAGACATTGCTGGCGGTAAATTTATAGGTCTAAAAATACAGGATGGCGCTCTTAATACAGGCTTTTTTGCAGGCATACTCTTTCGAAGATTCGGTGTGACTATTATAGGCTCGCCGTTTCGCGGCTGGGGCACCCCTTATATGGGGGTGTTTGGAAATATCGATATTAACCAATCCCTAATCGCCGCACTGCTGAAAATCCTGTTTCAAAAATATAAGCCGCTTTACATTGAGATAATCAACTCCTGTTCCCAAACCAAGCTTGTATCCTGCCCGGATTTCACCATATCTGAAATCGAAACAATTGCGCTCAATTTGGATAAGGGAGAAGATCAACTTTTTTCACGGCTAAAAGGCAACTGCAGAACCTACCTTCGCCAGTTCGTATCCAAGGGGGGTAAGGTCGTAGTAGCGGAGCCGGATCATCATTTTGTCGATACCTTCTACGATCAATTGACAGAAGTCTTTGGACGCCAAGGAATGGTGCCGACCTATTCCAAAGAAAGAGTAACACGCTTACTTATCACCATGAAAGAGGGTGGCATTGACTTTTTATGCCTTCAAGCTCAAAGCGAGGATGAAAAAGTCATCGCGTCTTCAATTTTTTTTGGGGCAAATGGTATATTTTATTATTGGGCAGGCGCCAGCTATTCCAATTATCAACATTATCGACCGAACGAGTCGATGATCTGGTTTGCAATTAAACACTTTATACATCTTGGTTATAGTTCGTGTGACATGATTGGCGTGAGAGATTACAAGCTCAAGTTCTCCCCAGATTTGGTCTATTACAACAAGATTGCGGCTACTCGCCTCAAATTTCTCCCGCATCTTCGAAATTTGGCTGAACGGTTTTTTTTCATATTTAATAAGTTGAAAGGCTGGCGTTCCCGCTTTGGTGTAGTTCAAAAAACTTCTAGGTTGTCCTCTAATCTGGTTTTGAAAGCGGTCGAAAATTTCGAGCGCATTCATTTTCAGTCTGACCATCTTTGTATCTATAGTCGGTGCAATGTGATCCATATTGTCGGTAAAGTAAATCAAACTATAGCGCTACCGATTTCTGACTTTAATAAACTGCTGTCCAATTTTCGGATTTTCAGACGTGCCTTGCGTCTTGATAAGCTAAATGTATTACCTACCGCCACTGGGTACATTATTTTTAGGCAAGGGTGCGTCTATCATTGGTCTGAAGAATTTGGCCTGCAACGCAAGTTGCTTGTCGTTGGTTGCCGTAATCTTATGCAAAATAGCATTGCCACAATTGATGAATTGACTTTCGTTTTTGGCGAATACGGAAGGCCTAATCCGGCAGGTAAAAATATCTATCGGACAACTGATGGGGGGTTGACATGGAAATTGGTATTTAATTTTCCAGCGTCGCAAGTTGATCATGTCCATAGCTGCAAGTGGGATCCATTTTTACAATGTATATGGATATTTACCGGTGATGTTGATGGTAAATGCAAGGTTATATCCGCAAGTATGGACTTTAAGGATATTAGGTGCTACGGTGATGGATCGCAAATTTATCGTGCCACAGGAGCCTTCATTGAAGAAAAGTTTGTTCATTGGGTTATGGATAGCCCACTCGCCGAAGTTCGGCATGTAAAGTTGAATAAAAGCTCCGGTGAGATTGAATTAGGCCAATCTTTTCCAGGCCCGGTTTATTATTATGCCAAGACACGCGAGGGTGTCTATCTTGTATGCACAGCACAAGAACCTGGCACTGCCCTAAAAGATAATCTTGTACACATTTATGCAAGCCGAAAGTTAAAACAATGGGTTGATGTGGGTGGATTTCCGCACGATGGATTACATAAATCTCTATTCGGATTTGGTGTCGGGACTTTTCCTGACGGTGACTTTGCGAGTGATAATTTTATGATGAGCTTTGATGCTGTAAAAAAATATGATGGCAAAGTTCTCAGGATCTCTCTTAAAGGTATGATAGTGCCTGAAAGGTAACTGGCTATGGATAATTTGACTATCGGTATAGATGCAACAAATTAATTGATATTTTCAAATAAAACCTTAATTGTCCGTTCCCACACACCGGCATTTATATCGTCCCCACGCTCCTCCAGCGTGGGGACGCAACTTTGGGCGCTCCGGCGTCGTAACTATTAAGACTTGTATTGTCCCGCATAGACTCATTCCTGATTTTTTTATTATTGGATAAATATTTATATGAAAACTGAAAAACTTTATATAGGTGACGAATACCTTGAACTAAATCCTAATTGGCATCGTGAAGATGCACCATGGAAAGCTAATCTGGTCGCGGCTATACTAAAGAATCACCAAATTCAACCCGACTCAATCTGTGAAGTGGGTTGTGGTGCTGGCGACATTCTTCGTTGCCTACGCGCAAGTTTTCCGCTAACCAGCCTGTTTGGCTATGATATTTCGCCACAAGTGACACAGTTCTGGGCAGATGATCAAGATGCGGGGGGGGGGCATCACGTTCAGGCTTGGCAACTTTCATGAACTGAATGCCATGCAATACGACGTTTTGTTGATGCTTGATGTCTTCGAGCATGTTCGCGATCCTTTTACTTTTTTGGAGGAGTCGCACACCCATGCGCAGAAATTTGTTTTCCATATACCACTCGATTTGAGCGCTTCTGGGGTGGCAAGGAAGACACCATTGCTCAATGCACGTCGCAGTGTCGGTCATCTGCATTCGTATACAAAAGACTTGGCGCTTGAAACCTTGACGGACTGTGGGTACAAGATCATTGACTGGCGCTACACAGAGGCGTCACTCAGCTCACCAAATCGAACCTGGAAAACACGGCTGGCTTCTGTGCCGCGTAAGCTGTTTTACTGGATAAATAAAGATGCTGGCGTCCGTTTATTGGGGGGCGAGACACTCCTGGTTCTGGCGGAATAGTAAGTTTTATGCAGTCAGCCACGCTCCAGCATCGCAACCCTTAAGTAATCGGATTATGCGGGCTTGGCTGGGCATTGGCGCTATTCAATTGCTGGTTTTAGCAAGTAGCCGGACAACATAAAGGAACGCATTAATGTTTAAAAACAAAACCCTGTTAATCACCGGCGGTACCGGTTCTTTTGGTAATGCGGTGCTGGATCAATTTCTTAATTCTGATATTGCCGAAATCAGAATTTTTAGCCGTGATGAAAAAAAGCAACACGATATGCGTTTGCTTTATAACAACGATAAGATCAAGTTTTATATTGGTGATGTGCGCTCGTTTGACAGCATTGACACGGCCCTTTGTGGTGTTGATTATGTATTTAGTGCCGCCGCGTTAAAACAGGTGCCGTCTTGTGAGTTTTACCCGATTGAAGCCGTTAAAACCAATATCCTGGGTACCGAAAATACTTTAAAAGCAGCGATTAAGAATAACGTTAAAAATGTTATTGTCTTAAGCACCGATAAAGCGGTTTACCCGATTAACGCCATGGGTATGAGCAAGGCCTTGATGGAAAAAGTCACGGTGGCCACGTCACGCAATGTGCCAGTGGGTGGTACCACTATGTGTAATACCCGGTATGGTAATGTAATGGCCTCCAGAGGTTCGGTTATCCCGTTGTTTGTTGAGCAAATCAAAGCCGGTAAGCCATTAACTATTACCGATCCGGATATGACACGGTTCATGATGTCGTTACCGGATGCCGTAGATTTGGTTTTATTTGCGTTTAAGAATGGCGTACAAGGCGATACATTTGTTCAAAAAGCCCCGGCGGCGACTGTGTTAACGCTTACGCAAGCCTTAAAAAAAATCTTTAATGCCGATAATGAAATTCGCATTTTGGGTACCCGGCACGGGGAGAAAAAGCATGAGGCTTTGTTAAGCCGTGAAGAATATTTAAAAGCTGAGGATTTAGGCGATTATTTTAGGGTGGCTGCGGATACCCGGGATTTGAATTATGGGATGTATTATGAAGAAGGTGAAAAGGAGCTGTCCCAGGAGACTGATTATACCTCTGAAAATACCGAACGCCTGGATGTGGATGGCATGGTTGAGCTGTTAATGAAGCTGGATTATATTAATGAAGAACTTAAAACATGGTTATTTTAATTGCTGTACTGATTACCGTTGACACAGATTATCCGATAAAATCTATACTCCGCGCGGTTAAGTTTTCGGTTATTTTCTCAACGAGGCCTTTATACACTGGGCTTTCAGGAACATAAAAAGCCGAAATTATGACCGCGCGGAGTATATTAAGCGTGGCCACAGAAGCGCTTCCTTAAGAGAGAAACATAATGAACGCATTAAACAGAATTACTACTGATCCGCAATTATGCGGTGGTCGCCCTTGCATTCGCAATATGCGCATTAGGGTAAAGGATATTCTTGATTTATTGGCTGCAGGTGCCAGTACAGCCGAAATATTAGAAGACTATCCATATCTTGAGGCGGATGACATTAAAGCCTCTCTTGAATACGCAGCGCATCAGGTGGATCATCCAATTTTGAGTGTTGCTTGAAATGCGTTTTTTAGTAGATGCACAGGTTCCCATTGGCTTGGCACGAATGTTACAGCAGCATTGGCACGAATCAAAACATGTTGATGATTTAAACATGATGCAAACATCAGATAGAGATATCTGGGTATGGGCCGAGCAGAATAAAAGCATCATTATCAGTAAAGATGAAGATTTTGTGATTTTACATAGCGCTGATGAAAACCCCTGCGCTCTGTGTTGGGTAAGAGTAGGCAACACTCGACGTAAAGACTTACTGGAATGGTTTGAACGATTATTACCGCTCATTGAAGAAAAACTTGCATCGGGGGAGTTGTTGGTAGAACTCACATAATCAGTGGGTGGAACTACAAAGCCGGACGGCTCCGATCCGAACCGGGTATGTTAAATTATATGAAAAGGTACCCATGAAAGTTTTAATTACCGGATCAAACGGGTTTATCGCCAAAAATCTCATGGTCCGACTTAGTGAATTGGAAGGCTTTGAAACGGTCATGTTTACAAGGCAAACGCCTGAAGAGCGGTTGCCTGATCTGGTTGCAGATATCTATGCTGTTGTGCATTTAGCAGGAGTCAATCGTCCGTTATTGCCGGAAGAATTTGTATCCGGCAATACCGGCCTTACCAAAAACTTATGTAAGGCACTGTTTGAGAGCGGTCGGTCAGTACCGGTCATTTTTTCGTCATCAACGCAAGCGGCGCTAGATAACCCTTACGGTAAGAGCAAACTGGACGCTGAACTGGCATTACGGAACTATGCCGCACAATCGGGGGCCCCGGTTTATATTTATCGTTTACCTAATGTGTTTGGCAAATGGTGCAAGCCTGACTATAACTCGGTGGTAGCGACGTTTTGCCATAACCTTGCGAAAGGCTTACCGATACAAATCAATGATAGTAATGCGGCTTTGTCTTTGGTTTATGTGGATGATGTCGTCGACGAATTTATTCGTATTCTAACAAATAAGCCGCAATTTGATGCCTCGGAGTTTTGCTCTGTGCCCATCCAATATCAGACTACGGTTGGCCGACTGGCACAGCAGCTTGAAGCCTTTCGCGATAGTCGGACTTCATTGCTTTCCGAACAAGTGGGTACCGGTTTGGTACGCGCACTGTATTCGACTTACATGAGTTATTTGTCACCGGATGACTTTGCATACAAAGTACCTAAATTCGCTGATCAGCGCGGTGTTTTTGTCGAGATGCTTAAGACTAAGGATTCCGGGCAGTTTTCTTATTTTACTGCGCATCCTGGCATTACCCGTGGCGGCCATTATCACCACTCCAAAACTGAAAAGTTTCTGGTTATTAAAGGCCGGGCGCGTTTTGGCTTTCGTCATATTTTGACCGATGAAACTTATGAACTTTTTACTTCCGGCGAAATACCTGAGATTGTTGAGACCATTCCGGGTTGGTCGCATGATATTACTAATGTGGGGGAGGAGGAAATGATAGTGATGTTATGGGCCAATGAGATTTTTGATCGTGACCGGCCAGATACGATTGCAAGCAAGGTTTAATTCTGTTGATATAGAGGCCTTCGTTGATTAAGCGACATTATTTTCTGCAGGGCTTGCCGTGCACGCCTTGAAAATTAAGGCGCGCACGGACGCCCTACGTACTTAATTAATTCAGGGCTCTTTATAAGCCGTTCGCTTGAATCCGGCTTACTGGAATGTAATGATTTTCGGGCGGATGATACAATGGGCAAACTTTTAACATCACGGAGTGCGTTATGACAACTTCTTTGCTTCATGATCTGGATTTTTACGCGTGGACTCAGCAACAGGTTAGCCTTCTTAAATCGGGTAATTTGGCTGATGTCGATTTTAAATATTTAATTGAGGAGATAGAGAGTATGGGAGCAAGCGAGCGTCGAGAATTGATCAATCGACTTGCTGTCTTATTGGCACATCTCTTAAAGTGGCATTATCAACCGTCTTTTCGGGGGCGGAGTTGGCAACTCACCATTAAAGAACAACGGCGTCAGCTCCAAAGGCTGCTAAAAGATAATCCCAGTTTACATGCAAGGCTGGAAGAATTTATTGCGGATGCCTATATAGATTCTGTTTTACTGGCTGCCAAAGAAACCGGCTTGGAAGAATCGGCTTTTCCTGCCCAATATCCTTACGCTCAAGAAGATCTTCTTAATTCAGAATTTTATCCAGGTTTACAACATTAAGCCAGTATGGCGCCATTTAAAACAAATCCGGTTTAATATGAAAAAGCTAAAAGTAATGACTGTAGTGGGTACCCGGCCTGAGATAATCAGGCTGTCCTCAGTGCTAAAAAAATTGGATACCACCGAAAGTATTGAGCATATTTTGGTGCATACGGGTCAAAATTATGATTACGAACTGAATGAGATATTTTTTAAGGATTTTGATATCAGGGAACCTGATTATTTTCTTAATGCCGCAGGAAAAAATGCCACTGAAACCATTGGCAATATTCTGATTAATGTTGATCCTGTTTTGGAAAAAGAACAGCCGGATGCTTTTCTGGTTTTAGGTGACACCAACAGTTGTCTTTGTGCTATTCCAGCCAAAAAACGTCAAATCCCGATTTTTCACATGGAAGCCGGCAACCGCTGTTTTGATCAGCGTGTGCCCGAGGAGACGAACCGTAAAATTGTCGATCATATCAGCGATATTAATCTGACCTACAGTGATATTGCCAGAGAGTACCTATTAAGAGAAGGTTTGCCGGCGGATCGGATTATTAAAACCGGCAGCCCGATGTTTGAGGTGATTCATTCGAGGCTTGCTGATATTAATGCGTCTTTAGTGCTTGAGAGACTGAATCTTAAAAAAGGTGAGTACTTTGTAGTTTCTGCGCATCGTGAAGAAAATATCAGTTCAGACCGCAATTTTTTTGCGTTGATTGATACGTTAAATGCGATGGCTGAACACTATCAGTTACCCATCATTATTTCTGCGCACCCACGAACGCGTAAAAAGATTGCAGAAAAGGGCATTGAATTTAATCCGTTAATTATGTTAATGAAACCCCTTGGTTTTAGTGATTATGTTAAGCTCCAGCTTGATGCAAAAGCGGTGTTGTCAGACAGTGGCACCATCTCTGAAGAATCATCTATTTTGAATTTCCCTGCCCTTAATATCCGCGAAGCCCATGAACGGCCGGAAGCTATGGAAGAAGCATCGGTGATGATGGTTGGGCTTAATAAGGAGCGTATTATGCAAGGCTTGTTGATTTTAGACGCTCAAGTTAATAGTAAAGGCCGAGTGACTCGCCCGGTTAGTGATTACTCAATGCCTAATGTATCCGATAAGGTCGTCCGGATTATTATGTCCTATACCGATTACATTAACCGCGTGGTTTGGCAGAAGGTTTAATGATATGAAAATATGCCTGATTATTGACGACTATTTGCCATCAAGCATAAAAGTCGGTGCCAAAATGATGCATGAGTTGGCTGTGGAGTTTGTGGAACGCGGACATAGTGTTACCGTTGTTACGCCTGCACCGGGGTTGAATAATCGAAGTGAAGTCTCGCAACTTGATGGCGTTACCATTTGTCGTTTCCGCTCCGGCGAGATAAAGAATATTTCAAAAGTAAAAAGGGCCATCAACGAAACCCTGCTTTCTTTTCATGCCTGGCGGGCATTTAAGCCGTATTTTAAGCAGCATCCGCATGATTTGATCATTTATTATTCGCCGACCATATTTTGGGGGCGCCTGGTTAGTCGTTTAAAAAAACTGTGGGGCGCTGGCAGTTATTTGGTTTTGCGTGATTTTTTTCCGCAATGGGTGATTGATAATGGCCTGTTAAGCGCCAAGTCACCCATCACCCGTTATTTCCGGTTTTTTGAGGCCTTAAGTTACAGTGCTGCCGATACCATTGGCATTCAGTCGCCCAAAAATCTGGCCTGGTTTTCGGCAACCTCCCCTGTTAAAAAGCCGTTGGATCTTTTATATAACTGGGCGGCCAATGAGCCTGTGCCTACGGGTAATAGCCATTACCGCAATGCGCTGGGCCTTGAAAACAAGGTGGTTTTTTTCTATGGCGGTAATATTGGCCCTGCGCAAGACATGATGAATATCGTGCGCCTGGCGATAGCGATGCGCTCGGAACCTGACGCCCATTTTGTGTTAGTGGGTGCAGGTGATGAAGTGGCACTGGTGCGTGAGGCTATAGTGCAACAGAATTTGCATAATATGACGCTGCTGCCTCCGGTTACGCAGGATGTATTTAAAGACATGCTGGCGGAGTTTGATGTAGGCTTGTTCAGTTTGCATCATGACCATACTACGCATAATTTTCCCGGTAAGTTGTTGGCTTATATGGTTCAGGGAAAGCCCATTTTGGGCAGTGTTAATCCTGCTAATGATTTGCAGGAATTGCTGGAAAAGGCAAAAGCCGGTTTGGTGACTGTGAATGGCGATGATGCGGCTTTGCTTACCAATGCGTTGAAATTATTGCATGATGGAGTTTTACGGGAAACCCTGGCTGCAAACGCCAAACAACTGCTTTCTGATGTGTTTTCTGTACAAGCCGCTGCCAATAGTATTTTGGCGACGATGCGTAATTGACCTTGGGGTATGTTTTAATCATTCCCATGTTCCAGTGGGCATTATCTGTAAAATCGTCCCGATTCAAATTGGAAGCCTGGCTCATCAAAAAACTGAGTAAGTTGTTTACTATAATAATCACCAATGCCTATAATGTTTATTATAATGATCAATTTGCGAGGTCTTTTCGTGGCAAAAGCGAGGGTGTATTCAAGGTATGGCAGGGCTGCTGCCGAGCTTTTGGGAAAGTCAATTCAGCTTGGCAGTAAAGAGCGCAAATGGTCGGTGCAAGCGCTTGCTGAGCGGGCGGGCATTTCAAGGGGGACGCTGGTCAAAATTAAGAAGGGGGATTTGCGCTGTGAGATCGGTTTGGTTTTTGAGTTGGCGGCGATTGTCGGTGTACGGTTGTTCGATGCCGATGAAGCTGGCGTCGTCAAAACAATCGGCCATGTGAATGACAAGATCGCTTTGTTGCCAAAGAGTGTCCGCTCTGTGATGCCGGTAGTTCAAGATGATTTCTAATGCACTCAACGATAAAGAGGCTTTTGTCTGGATCTATGAGAGGTTTAGATGTTTTGCATAGGCTGAAACATTTACCCAAGTTGAATTATTATTGGGATTATTAAAGATTTTAATTTCCCCTGGCAAATATATGTTAAATTGTGCGCGTAACTTAATACGTTAGCGACTACCAAGGAATCTGCTCGAAATATGTTGGCTACCCACTTTGGCGGGATAGCAATGCCTGCGTTAGACCTGCCAGGTTTATAAAACCTGGCAGGTCTGTCCCGTGTTAAGTGGAAAGCCAATATGTTGAGCAACTTTACTTTTTAAAATCCTCTTTACCTCCCTTTTTTATTAAAAGAGCGGGACAAGATGTCAATTGGCAATCTTATTGGATATGCACGTCTACCTGAAATGATTGCGATATTATTAGGGGGAAAGTCATGAGTATATTTAGAACATTATTTTTAACCGTATTTTTATTCTTTTCCGTTACCGCTTTTGCTGACTTTGATTCGACCTTGCGATTGGCTGAACAAGGCGATGCACTCGCGCAATATGACCTTGGTACGTTGTATGCCCAAGGGCAAGAAGGGGTAACCCAAGATTACCAAGAAGCCGCCAAGTGGTATCTAAAAGCCGCTGAACAGGGCGATGCGCTGGCGCAATCCAACTTGGGCACTCTGTATGCTCAGGGGCAAGGAGTTACCCGAGACTATAAAGAAGCCTTTAACTGGTATCAAAAAGCAGCCCTACAAGATGATGCCTTGGCTCAATATAACCTTGGCACGCTCTATCGCAAAGGCGAAGGGGTTAGTCAAGATTACCAAGAAGCGTTTAAGTGGTATTTAAAAGCGGCTGAACAGGGCGACGCGCTGGCGCAATCAAGCCTGGGTACTTTATTTGCTCTGGGGCAAGGGGTAACCCAAGACTATACAGAAGCCTTTAAATGGCGACAAAAAGCGGCTGAACAGGGCGATGCGCAGGCGCAATATAATCTCGGCACTTTGTATGTTCAAGGGCAAGGGACTTCACAAGATTTTAAACAAGCCGTCAAGTGGTTCCAAAAAGCCGCCGAGCAAGGCGATGCTCTGGCGCAAGCTGACTTGGGCACGTTATATCGCAAAGGCGAGGGGGTAACCCAAGACTACGTAGAAGCCGTTAAATGGTATCGGCTGTCTGCGGAACAGGGGAATGCCTTCGGGCAAAATAACCTCGGATTAATGTATGAGTCTGGAAAAGGCGTTACACAAGATTACGCAGAAGCGGTTAAATGGTATCGGTTGTCCGCCGGACAAGGCAATGCCCTCGGGCAAAATAACCTGGGGCTTATGTATGAGTCAGGAAAAGGCGTCACTCAAGACTATACAGAAGCGGTTAAGTGGTATCGGCTGGCCGCCGAGCAAGGACTGCCAAAGGCACAAAATAACCTGGGGGTTATGTATCAGGGACAGGGAGCAGATGACAACAGCGGCTATCTGCAGCCAACCGAGCAAGGGTTGCCCGTGGCACAAATCAACACCGGCTATCGGTATGACCAAGGCTCCGGGGTTACACAAGATGACGTTCTTGCGTATATGTGGATAAATCTTGCGGCTATACAAGGGGATGCCAAGGCGGGGGAAGCGCTGGATACCTTGGCCAGACGCATGACACCTCTGCAACTGGAAAAAGCACAGAAGATGACCCAAGCTTGCCAAGCTAAACACTATAAAGGCTGTGAATGATAAGGCTCTTACTTAGGAAGGTGTGCAGGAAATACCCCCTCGAACGCGATTAGCTTCTACGCGCCGGTGAGGGAGTTTCCGGCAACGCTATCGCGTTGCGTGACGCTGGAGCGTTGCGGGCTGCATTCCACGTCGGAGCGTCACTGCCATTAAGTTTAAGCACCTCTTGGCACGATAAACCGTTCGCTGAGCGGAGCCGAAGCCAGCAAAATCGCTTCGACTCCGCTCAGCGAACGGCTTAACTTAATGGCAGTGACGCCGGAGCGTGGGAACGAGTGGAGTTCGTCTAGTTCCCACGCTCCGGCGTGGGAATTCATTCGGCAACGCTCCAGCGTTGCGTGACGCAGGGGGCGCGGGAGCGTCACTGACGGCATTCCTGCACTGGCGCGTGGAATCGAGTGAAGCCTGAATATTGATACATCTAATATCTACCAAGCTGATGACATAATGGTAATGAATAATCTGTTTAAATATATCGCTGTCTTTGGGCTGTCCTACTCTATTGTTTTGTTATTGACGCCGTTATTTATTAAGCTGGCGCCGCGTCTTGGCTTAATGGATGTCCCTGATGAACGCTGTATTCATAAAAAAATAACCCCGCTGGGTGGCGGTGTGGTGCTATTTATTGCTTTTCATTTGACGAGTTACCTGCTTTATCGTTATTTTTGGCCTTATGTTGCGGGCCAATTGAATGCCGACTGGTGGTCGGCTTTTTTTGTGTCATCGGCTATTTTATTAGTGGTTGGTCTTGTTGATGACCGTTATGGCCTGTCGCCTTTACTAAAGTTGGTAGGGCAAGCGACTGCAATCTTATGCCTTTATTTTTTATCAGGTTACCAGGTCAGTTTACTCAGTCTTGATTTTGGTTATTGGGGGGTCATGGGTTTTGTTTTACTATGGACGCTGGGCATTATTAACGCGTTTAACCTGATCGATGGCTTGGATGGCTTGTGTTCAGGCCTGGCAATGATTTCTGCTACCGGTCTGGCCGCTGTGTTTATTTTTCGGGCTTCGTCTGGTGACGCGCTGGTTTGTTTGGCGTTGGTGGGCGCCTGCGCTGGTTTTCTTAAGTATAATTTTTTCCCTGCCAAAGTATTTTTGGGCGATACCGGCAGTCTGTTTTTAGGCTTTGCTTTGGCAAGCATTAGCTTAAACGGGGGTGGCAAAGGGTCGTTTTTGGTTATTATCGCGATGGCTTTTTTTGTTGCGGGCATTCCCATTATTGATACCTTGCTGGCCATTTGGCGACGCTCAATCCGTAAGGAATTGGCTAAACGAGATGGTTTGGCGGCCGTTAAAATAATGCAGCCCGATAAAGACCATTTGCATCATCGTTTACTTAACTTAGGTCTTAAACAGCGGCATGTCACCTTTGCGCTTTATGCCGCCAATATTGTGGCTGTGCTGGTAGGCTTGTCTTTTATGTTAGCCAATGAGCTTGCCACCGGGCTATTTTTAGTTATTTTTATTATTGCCCTCTATCTGCTTATCAAGTATGTGATACAAATTGAATTATGGGAGACCAATAAGTTACTCGCCAGATCCAATGGAAAGTCTGCACTGACACGATTTAATTTAATTTTTTATCCTTTGTTTGATTTGTTATGGATGTCCGGTTCCGTTTGGTTGGCGACTATCATTTCTTTATTTGGTTTTTCACCCTTCCGTAGTATGGGGCAATTTTCTTCTCAGTTACCTTTGTGGCTTTTGCCTGTTTTTATTCTACTATTTGCTTCCAAGGTCTATATCAGAAATTGGCGAAATAGTTTTTTTAAAGATTATTTGTTGTTGAGCATGGTTGTTGTGGCGGGTTCCACCGCCAGTTTCGCGCTATTGTATTTACTTGATGGGGATTCTGGTTTTTTGTTGATCAATCAACTGTCATTATTTTGTTTTTTTTCGTCAATAGGGATCGTGGGCATACGCACGCCGCATAGTTTTATTAAAGCATTGTCTATCGACAACCCAAGCCCTGACACTATTAGGATTAATGTTTTGATTTATGGCGCAGGTTGTCATGGTGGTTTATATTTGCAGGAACGTTATTTAAATTACGGTGATGAATTAAAGGCAGCCCGCATTGTTGGTTTTATAGATGACAATCCCCTTTTAAGAAAGCAATATGTTTATGGCAAGGTCGTGTTGGGTGATTTAACTGATTTAAAGGCGTTAATTGCAAAATATCAGATTGACCAAATTATACTGGCTGTAGACATTACTGATAATAAAACCGCGCTTTTAAAGCAAATTGCCGGGGAACATGGCGTTAAATTATTGCGCTGGCAAGCCCAGACCATCGCTATTTAGCCAACTTCGTGGGAGCGACGCCTACGTCGCGATTTGAAACCTTAGTCGAAACGTTAGTCGCGACGTAGGCGTCGCTCCCACAACAGATCAAACCATTTAGACTGGATTCCGGCATCCATGCTGGAATGACGAACTTTTTGGCACTAGCCAATCTTGCTACTCATTGCCCCGTATTAAGTTAGCAGCTTCAGACGCCAAGCGTCAACTCGTCCCGCTTTGGACACCGTCTTTAGTGAGTTGGCGGGTTGGCAAACTTTGGCCAACCGCCGCACCCATCATCAAGGAGTAAGTAAACGCTACCGCCGGTATCTGTAAACTAAAATCCACCAGGGCATGGGCGCCAACCAGTATGCTGGCGGAAAAGCCAATAGCCGGATAAATCCAATTTCTACGCCGCACCCAAACACCGCGCAGACAGATTAAAGCCACCAGAAAAATAGCTATAAATAAGGCCGAAGCCTGCAGCAGACCTAATTCAAAAATATTTTCCAGATACGTGTTATGGGCTTTATCGAAATACCCCTCAATAGTTTCATCGCGATACAAGCGAAAGCTTTTTTCAAAGCTGCCATAACCCACCCCCAGCCAGCTATTTTCCGCATTGGCTTTTGCTAAAATATCATACACCAGCAAACGATCTTCGTTGTCCACAAATGTGGCATCAAGCCGGTCGATTAACTCATCGCCGCTGCGTGCCAATACGCCCCAAAAAGCGCTGCAAAGTACCCCCATCAGCAACAAGACAGCGACATTGTTTTTAATTTTCCGGCTTAACAGCAGGATGCTTAAAAAAGTCAATATCGCCAGGCCCGTACTTGAAAAACCGCCGCGCGACTTGGTTAAAAATAACGCAGTCATAATGGTAATCATGAGTAATAATGGAAACCAGCCACGCACCAGCACATTTTCAAAAAAATACTGTCTCCCATAATTACTGTTCATGCCATGCTGAAAACTGGACTGCATTTTTCCGAACAGCAACGGCAAGCTGGCCAGCAGGGTTAAGCCTGCGTAAGTGGCATAAGTGTTACGGTTAATAAATGTACTGGTCACT
>SESD01000530.1_pt1 | contig 23512 bp, 19 predicted proteins | sample 3171411 | NCBI WGS metagenome assembly SESD01 (sample SAMN06051880, study PRJNA518727) | freshwater metagenome | biome: subpolar coniferous forest; feature: holomictic lake; material: water; isolation source: holomictic Lake 442, 16.5 m depth | place: Canada: near Kenora, Ontario | collected...
CGGGCTGTGGGCTACCAGCTCGAACCCTACGCCAGTGTTGCTGACGACTTGCATCTCGAACGTTGCCGCGCGCTCGGTGCCCTTAGTTAGTGCGTGACCCGGTAGCGAGTTCTTCTACCCCTAGGCGAATTCGATCATTGAAGCGCCGAAGGTTTTCACCCTCAAGGTGACGTAGCGGTGCTCCGAAGGAAATCGATACGGGAGGTCGCCGCGTCGCGGGCCGAGAGATAAAGCGTTCCGCTTTGGCGTAGGTACGACCGGCAACGGCACCGATGTTGTCGATAAAGACGGGGACGACGGTCGCCGAACTTCGCTCCGCCATGAACGCTGCTCCCGCTTTGAATTCCATGAGGTCTCCCGTAGTGGTCCGACCCCCTTCCGGGTAAATCAGAAGGTTCCAGCCCTGCTGGATGAGGTCGATGGCCTGATCGCCGCTACGTCGGTTAATTTTGTGCCGGTCAATCGGGATTGAGTTAAATACTGCAGTGGTTATTACCGCCTTAGGAAAACTCAAAAAAAAGGTATCCATGGCTGCCGCGACAACGGTTCGATTACGTAGTGTCGCCGGCAAGGCGGCGAGCGTAAATGGGGTATCAAGATGACTGGTGTGATTGGCTGCGAAAACAAATGGCCCTTGGCCTGACAAATTTTCGAGTCCGGTTACGTGGAAACGCGAAAAAATCCTCACTCCCGGCACCATAAATATCGTTGACCACATGAATCGAAAGACCCGAAGCGGTTTAGTTCGTGCCCACGTCGTGGGAAAATCGAGTCCGAGCGGAAAGGCCACTCAGGATTTCTTTCGCGCTGGTTTTTTCGGCGTGTAACGCTTCGAAGGCGCTGCGGGCCGTCGTGCAGCGGGGGCTCCGGAGATCTCAGATCCTTGGTTCGGTAGCGATTTCCCCTCGCGCTTGGCGACCGCTCGTTCTCGCGCGACGCGACTACTCCCTACGAAGTTTGCTTCACCGTATTTCTGCAGACGGTGAGCACGAATGAGCAACCAACCACCAAAAAGGATGAGCGGCAGCCCTAAGACTCCGAGTCCGGCAATTAGCCCGACGAAGACAGCTCCGAAAATGGTTCCCGCCCTCTTGTGTCGCCACACGGATATCCCGAGGACAATAGTGAAGAGAGGAATGAGGGCAAAAGAGAAACCGCTCTCCTGCACTTGAAATCGAGGGGTGGCGTACAAGTAAATCTGAAGCAGGAAACAAATGGTTGAATAACCAGTGGCAAACCATCCCGCCCGGCGTTCGTTAAGGTCAAGTCCCATCACTATTTCTCGCGGGACAGCGGACACTCGACGAGCGCGAGGAGCATTTGCCATGCACGTAGGCTATCCGTCGTCCTCGGTGGCAACGGAGCAGTTTCGACTAGAGTTTTTCCTTGCGGGCGCTTAGCTCAGTTGGTTAGAGCGCTGCCTTCACACGGCAGAGGTCGAGGGTTCGAGTCCCCCAGCGCCCACTGTAAGACGAGAGATGCCGTGGACATGTTTTCATGGACCCCACTGTTAGTCTGATGGGGTAGAGAAGGACTCGATATGTCGCGCATTTACAGAACAAAGGTAGTTATCGCGTCGGGACTAATGGCTTTGGGAGCCAGTTGCGCTGCCCTCGTCACCGCAAGCTCCGCGTCGTCAGCCACAGCCCCCGCCCCCGGTGTCACAGCGACTCACATTTCCTTGGGATCGCTCATTGATCAAAGTGGCATGGCATCTGCTTCATTCGCGCCATACCAATACGGTGCGCGAGCCTATTTTGACATGGTTAATGCTGCCGGTGGCGTCAACGGACGACAGATTTCAATCGACCACACCATTGATGTGGGGGATGCCGATCTCCGGCCCACGAATGCTCAAATTCTGGTCAGCCAAAAAGTGTTCGCCGTGGTGGGCTACGCATCGGGGCTTACCAGCTCGGGGCTCAAGTACCTAGCCACTACTGCCACTCCAGTCTTTGGTTTCAATACGGGTGATGGCTGGCAAGGGCCAAAGAACTTTTTCCCTGCGTATGGCTCTGCCTTGAATTACACCACGTCAACGTCCGATTTCGCCTACGTGGCGAGTCAGGTATTGCCGAAAGGTGTTGCGCCAAAGATTGGAATTATTGCTCTTGGCTTTTCCACTTCTGATTTGGAATGCGGTATGGATCCGAAGACTTTCGGGGTTCTACCTTCATGGGCAGCAAACTTGAAGAAAATGGGAGCCTCGGTCGCATACTCCAACTACGTTGAGAGCATCACCGGGGGCAATAACTTTTCGACTGACGTCACAAAAATGAAGGCCCGCGGTGTCAATTTTGTCGTTAGCTGCATGGACGGGACGGACAACGTTGCCCTGTCGACGGCCATGGCGAACGGGGGGTTGGGAACAGTTAAGCAATTCTGGGAAGATGGGTACAACCAAACCCTGCTCACACAAAACTCGGCGGTTATGAAAAACGTTTTCGTAATGATTCAGCACGTCCCCTTCGAAGACACAGCGGTTCCGGGAATGGCCCTATACGTTTCCACCATGAATAAGACCTTCGCGAATGGTGACTCGGGTAAGGCCCACACCAACGATGAAGCAGCGATGCAGGGTTGGATGGGCGCAAATCTCTTCGTGCAGGGATTACGGGCGGCGGGAGCGAACCCAACTCAGGCTGCAGTCGCAGCGGCGATTAACAAGATTACGGCGGATTACGGTGGTCCCAACGGGGGAGTCGCTGCCCCAACCAACTGGACCATCGCGCACACCAAGGTGACGAGCCCTGGTTGCGATCTGTTCGTGAAGTCTGACGGTCAGCCCAGTCCGAAGTTCGTACCGGCCTTCACGAACTCTGTTTCCAAAATATGGTCCTGTTTTCCCATGACAGGAATCTCGAACAAGCCGGTCGCAGCCCCCAAGGGAACTCCGGGAGCGTAGTTCCGGTCTTAGGGTGAACGAGTTTCTCAGCTTCGCAATCGGAGGGATTCCCTTCGCCTGCTCATACGCACTCGTCGCCGTCGGTATCGTTCTAACCTTTCGCGCGACTGGCGTATTTAATTTTGGATTTGGCGCGATGGCGTATGGCGCAGGTGTCACCTACGTCGAACTCTGCAGTCATGGGGTACCCTCGTGGCTCTCGCTTCTCATCGTCACCGTAGTGTTGGCACCCGTGTTCGGAGCACTATTGGATTGGGGCCTGTTTCGTCGAATCCGAACCGCAGATTTGACATCCAAAGTCGTCACATCGCTCGGATTGATGGTGTTCCTACCCAGCATGGTGCAAATTGTGATTGGATCCACCACGGTGTATTCCGCTCCGGCACCGTTTTTGAGTACTTACTTCACTACGCTATTTGGAATTTCCATTTCGGGTCCCGTCATCGCCACTTTGGTGACAACGATTGTCGTGTTGATGGTGATGACGCTCGGACTGCGAAGTCGTAGAGTGGGCCTCACTCTGCGGGCCAGCGTACAGAGTCCTCGACTCGTTGAGCTGCACGGAGTTGATTCCGGCAAGGTTCTGCGTAACGCGTGGATGGTGTCCTCGTCGTTGGCGGCATTGGCGGGATGTTTGTACGCCCCACAATTCGCAACGCAAAACCCAAGTGCCTACAACGTTTTGCTCACCGGTGCGGTTGCCGCCGCGGCCCTCGGGGCAATTTCGAGTTTTACCTTGGCTGTCGCGGGGGGAGTATTGCTAGGCGTTTTACAGGGAGTAATTCCAGGTTATCTGTCGCCAAATTCGGTGTGGTACGGCGCTCTCGTTCCCAGCATTCCCTTCTTCATGCTATTGATCATGTTGTTGACGCACCGTGGATTTCGAAGTCTCGACAGATCAAAAGATCCAATGTCAGTTGTTGAGCCTCCAACCGCACCTCCAGGTCTCGCACGGCGGAGCGAAATTTTGGGTTTTTCTGGACGTATTGTTAACTGGCTTGCCGTGGTCGGTCTCGTGATTGTCGCCATCATTTTTGTTCCCGAGGTGTGGGTAGGGACCTTAACCATCGCGGCAAGCATGGCGATAATATTCTTGAGCGTCACCTTGCTAACCGGACTGGCCGGCCAGCTTTCCCTGGCTCAGATGGTGTTCGCCGGCATGGGCGCCTACGGCACTGCGCGATTGAGTACGCATCACCACTGGTCACTGGGAATGTCGCTCATTGCCGGAACGATGATTGCCTCGCTCGGCGGCCTTGTAGCTTCGCTCCCTGCGCTACGACTTCGCGGGTTGCCTCTGGCGCTACTGACGCTCTGTTTTGCGCTCCTGGCCGATAACCTTATTTTTCCTGCCACTTTCGTAGGCAGTGGAAGTTCGTCAATTGGTGTCCGAAGACCCGATATTTTTGGCGTTGATTTTAGCGGCCCCTTTTCCCGTAATTACCTAGTCATGGTGGTGGCCTTCCTTGCAATGACAACTTTTGGAGTGCGCCTCTTGATTCATGGGACGACGGGTCGAATGCTCACCGCAGCGCACTCCAGCGAAATAGCCGCCGCTAGTTCAGGGGTGCCAATGCGCCGTACCATCACAATAATTTTCATGTTGTCGGCTGCCGTGGCCGGCCTCGGAGGTGGCTTGTACGCCATTGCTCTGGGCTCTCTCTCAACACCAGATTTCAATTCAGCTCTTGGTCCGGTGTTGTTGGTGGTGGTCATCACCATGGGCGCAGCTTCGGTCCGCGGTGCCCTCATCGCCGGTGTGGCCTTCGTGGCCTTACCACAGGCCTTGGCGCTGGCCCCCAGCCGCTTCGGTGGCGGTGGGCAGAGCTCGGCGATCACCATTGTGGTGCTTTCAGTGGGAGCCTTTACGTACGCCCAGCATCCTGAGGGTATCGTCACGTTTATTCAGGGTCGATTAAAGGTGGCCGGATTGAGAGTGCGTAATCTACGTGGGGACTCTCGATGAAGGTTTTGCTAGAGGTACGTGGTGTGCGCAAGAGATTCGGCTCGCAAGTGGTCGTTGATTCGGTCGATCTTGAAGTGTCAGCGGGAGAGGCCGTGGGCCTCATCGGATCTAACGGTGCCGGGAAGAGCACTTTGTTTTCCATTATCGCGGGGACCATCAGTGCCGACGATGGCTCCATCTTCTTGGAGGGTCGCAAACTTCCCAATAGGGCTGATGAAAGAGCACGACGAGGAATCGCGCGGACCTTCCAAATCGTTCAGCTATTTGGGGGGCTCAGCGTTCTTGACCATCTGTTGGTAGCGCTGCAAGCGCATAATGGTGAGGCGGGAGTTTTCCGCGACCTCCGTGGAAACGGCGCAACCACCGTTCCGGAAATGACCTTGTGCATGGAAACCCTCGAACTCTGCGGTATTGCCAAATTGGCACACGCGCAAACCACAATGCTGTCCTTGGGTCAACGTCGTACTGTGGAATTAGCTCGAGCCTTGGTGGCGCGTCCCAAGCTGCTTCTCACCGACGAGCCGAGTTCCGGATTAGACGAGAGCGAGTCTCTGCGACTTGCCCACATTCTGAACAGTGTTCGCCGCAGTACGGGAGTAGCGGTGGTTATTGTCGAACACGATCTCGCCACGGTGGCCGCAGTTGCCGAGCGAGTGGTTGCCCTCGATGCCGGTCGCGTGATTGCCAACGGAACTTTTGACGAGGTTATTGCCAACGTAGACGTACGTCGTTCGTGGCTGGGGGAGGCGAGCGCGTGAACGTTGTGAGTGTTGTCAATCTATTCGCTGGGTACGGACCGTATCAGGCACTTATGGACCTCTCCTTTTCCATTGAGGAGGGTGAATCTGTTGCGATAGTCGGTTCGAATGGTGCGGGCAAGTCGACAGTTGCTCGCGTTCTGAGTGGCTTGGTTCCCATTTCTTCGGGAATGGCAACAGTGTTGGGTTGCGACGTACGCGTGACTCCAACTCACGAGCTGGTTCGTAAGGGCTTGATACATCTCCCGGAGGGCGTGGGGCTTTTTACCAACCTGTCCATCTCGGAGAATATTGAGTTGCGGTGTCGGAATCTTCCTCGCATTGAGCGCCGCCAGCGGGTGGAAGAGGCCATGGAAATTATCGGAAGGCTGTCCCACCGACGTACCACGCTGGCTCGGGATCTGTCGGGAGGTCAGCAACGTTTAGTGGCTATTTCCTCCGCCATTGTCGCCCGTCCGGCCGTCTTGCTATGCGACGAGCCCGTGATTGGTTTGTCCCCCATGGCAATCGAGGGTGTCTACGAGGTTTTGCGGCAGGCCCAATCGCATGGCGTGACCTTGCTGCTCGTGGAGTCTCGCGCCGATCGCGTACAAGGTTTGTGTTCTCGAACAATCGTGTTGGAGAGAGGTCAGCTCGCGTTCGATGGCCCTTCGAATACGGCTCAAGGATTTGTTGCGAATCGGTGGTTGAAGGACCCTCCGAGAAGTAATTAGCCCCTCGCGCGACTCGCCGGCTGGTAGCGAATACCAGCGGTGAGATCGACGCGCTGCAGTAGTGACACGCAGGCTGGCTCAAAGGTAGTGATGAAATCCTTCGTAGCTTCGGCACCTAAGAGGGACCATATGACCGATGAGATTTCGTCTGTTTTGTCTTCAATTTCCTGTCGGAGCATCAACCCCTCGGGGAGCAGTCGGTCACCCTGAGCGAGACCACGTTCGCGTAGGGATTCCCAGGCTGCGTTGATGGATTCCAAGGTATTCCCTCTGGAAAGGCTGAGCCAATTCTCGTCGTACCCCAACCATTCATTGTGTAGCACCGAAGCTTCGGATCCGCTGAGCCCCAGGCCGGCGACAATGTTCCAGTGCGTGTCGCCTCGCCATTCGCGGATTGCGTTGACGGCATGCCAGCCACGAAGTGAAGGATTATTGATTTCGGGGAGTGCGAGGTGGGACGCAAAAAAAGGGCGACCGACCGTTGGTAGCTCGTTAACGACTGCTGTCAAGGGCTCTTCGAATCGTGCCAGCGCATCAAGACAATCGGGGGCGTGGGCGGCGAAACCCTCCGCAATCGCCTCGTTGCGGGCATTCCAGAACTCCCAGAAACGTTCTGTCGTCCCTAGCACTTGAAAGGTGAGCTCTATGCCAACGGGGCTAATAGAGCCAAAGGCGGCGCTGACCGATCGGAATCCTGCGGCCGCGAAAGGAGCACATCGTGCGGCGATATACCCCGCGTTGCCGGGCAGGCCGAGTGACTCGTATCGCCTTACAGCTCCCGGATCCCAAAAAATCCAGCCCACGAGTGTTTGTACGCTGCGAGACACGCGTCGGGTCGTGTCGAAGAGAGTTTCGGGGGCCATTGTCACAGCCTATTTCTATCCTTTGTGTATGGAAAACATTTACCTCACAGGCACAGAAGAATCGGCTGAATCAACGGTGGGCTCATTCGTGGGTAATCTCCCCGAACTTGTCGGATCGATGATGGTCGACCCACGTACGCTGGTGGCCATTGCTAGCTTCGACGATGAACGCTACGTGCAGTTTTGGCTCGAGAGTCCGCACTATTTGGTGGCGGAAGTTATCTCCAACCTCAATATTGGTGACGCCGTGGCTTTGAGTCAGCACGACGAGGATCAGCTGCGGGCGATGGGTTGGGCGGAGCCAAGTCCGGGGCCGAACCCTAACTGGCGTATCGAAGGCGATTCGGTTCGCGATTTGATCAGTATGGTCAAATTGACCGAACGCGCTATTTACGAAGTTCTAGGTGAACAACCGAATAACCGAGTTCGCCTACGAACCTTTCCCGTCGAGCGTGCCGGAAAAACTACTGATGAAGCGCGAAATAGCTTTCGGGTGTATCAGGATTCTGAAGTCGCGTTGACTGACGATCTCCGTACAGCGACGGGTGTTCCGGAGTGGTTTTCTGACTGAGACGGGGAGTAAATACCTCGCAGTCGCACTGTGTAGATTCGTGGTGTGACTATCAGTTTTGAAGAGGCGTGGGCGAGGTCGGAAAGCGTCGAAGGCTGGCTGACGCGTGAGCAGGGCGAAGCTCTTTTCGTGGCGGCGGGTACGGTTCCTCCCGGGTACGCGGCGGTGGAAATTGGCTCTCACCACGGCAAATCAGCGATCCTGATTGCGGGAAATCTCCCAGAGGGCGTTTCCCTTACCGCGGTTGACCCATTTGACGATCCTCGCTGGGGCGGTGGCACGGATTCTCTCGACGCATTTCGCCGCAATATTGCGGCGGCGGGTCTGGCCGAACGCATCGAATTATTCCGCGGTCTTTCCGAAGACGCAAGCCGATCCTGGAAGGGACCCTTGGTGTCGTTTTTATGGGTTGATGGCGCGCACGACCTCGAGAGTACCTTGAAAGACTTTGACGGCTGGATGCAACATATGGCTCCCGGTGGGCTGATTTATGTGCACGACGCCTTCAGCGCAGTGGGTACCACGCGGGCCATTTTTCAGCGATTTTGGGGATCGCGCACTATTGAATATTTGGGGTGTGAGCGAACCTTGGCCCAGTTTCGGGTGAGGCGACTGAGCCCGTTGGGGCAGCTGTCATCCGGTCTGCGGATGCTGCCCCGCCTTGTGTTCTTTACTCGCATGATCGCTATCAAGGTAAGCCGTCGCCGTGGTTGGCACAGTCTTGAACGTCGGTTTATGCGGGTTGAAAACGAACCTTTGATCTAGTTGATGTCGACCATGAAGTTTGCCCTCCTGGTTCACCAGCCACTCGACCGTGGAAGCGGGGTCGGAGGAACAACCCTCTTATTGGCTGATGTCCTCAGGGAGCATGGTCACACAGTGGAGACGCACGGTTTGGAATTGTCGGCTCCCCTTGAGGGGCTCATCGCCCAGTTGCTCTTCCCTTGGCGCGTCAGAGCTTGGATTCGTGACATCGCCGTCAATGGCGCTTACCAAGTAATCGAAACTAGTTCGGGAGACTTATGGTCGACGTCCCGACGACAATTGCGGCGCACCTCGGCGCTGGTAGTTGTTCGTTCGCATGGTTTAGAACACCTCGCAGTCAGGGCGCGCCGAGAGGGCGCGCGCAAGGGCGAGATTCGCTTACGTTGGCGATACCATCTGTACCACGGCGGCTGGAGGTTATGGGAGGTACGGCGTTCCTTCACCAAAGCAGATGTCGTCATCGTTCCGAACGTGACCGAAAGTGAGTTTCTCGTTCGTAAATGGCGAATTACGCCGTCGAAGATATTGATATCGCCTCCACCAGCGGGCGCAAGTTTTGCGGTGAACTGTGAACGCCAGGGTACGGGTACGCGCGTACTCGTTGCCGGAGGGAACCAATGGCGCAAAGGTTCAACGGAGCATCTCGGTATCGTTCGAGAAATTCTCGCTCGACGAGATGACGTTACGGTGACGTGGATGGGCCTTGAAAACCCCAATGCACTTGGGATAGAACTTCCGGAAAGTTCTGCAAATAGATTGTCAACCTACGACCCCCAGACCGGAGAGTCGATGGCATCACTTTTTGATCGGCATGACATTCTCTTAATGAAGACCCGATTTGAGGGCCTCCCGTTGCTGTTGCAAGAAGCGATGTCTCGTGGTCTCGTGGTGGTGAGCAGTGATATTCCTGGTCCACGGGATCTCGTGATCGAGAGTACCGGCTTCCTTTCGGCAGTAGGGGATGAAACGCTGACGTTGGAGCAAATTGAGCATGCGTTAGAACCCGAAACCCAAGGGCGGATGTCACGCGCCGCAGTGGTGCACGCGCGCTCATTCCGTCCGGATGTCATCGTTGGGGACTACCTTGCGTTCCTGCTTGCACGGGAGATGAAAAGCTAGACAGGGCGTAAGTGTCTAGGCTCTCAACATGAGCATGATGGGACGGTCAATGGCGCACGGCAATCGGATGACGTCCATCCGTTCATTTCGAAAAGATCGTTCCATCCTGGAGCACCAAGTGAAACCGGGAACTCTCGCCCGTATGTGGAAGTTTGCTGCTGCCTATCGACCGGCGTTGACAATCTTCTTGGTGGCTATTGTCCTCGATGCCTTGATTTCCTCGGTGACACCGCTCATTCTCCGCAGCATCATCGACAAGGGCATTGAAGGGCACGGCGTACTGTCGTATCGACACGGTTTAATCGTGAAATTGAGCCTTCTCACGGCAATGCTGGCAATTGTGTCGGCAGGTTTATCCTTGATCGAGCGTCGTCTTTCCGCCGCCATTGGCGAGGGTCTCATCTATGACATGAGAGCGAGAGTCTTCGAGCACGTGCAGTCAATGCCGATTGCCTTCTTCTCGCGGACACAAACGGGAGCACTGGTGAGTCGTCTCAATAACGACGTGATTGGAGCGCAACAAGCCTTCACGGATCTATTGAGCAACGTGGTGGGTAATGCCGTGACTCTCATTTTGATGATTTCTGTTATGGCGGTGCTGTCGTGGCCGATCACGCTCGTGGCCCTCCTCCTGCTTCCCATATTTGTGCTTCCCGCTCGCGTGATGGGTCGTCGATTAGGGACTCTATTCCAACGGAGCATGCAGTTGAATGCAGAATTAAATATGGCGATGACTGAGCGCTTTAACGTCGCGGGTGCCATGCTGGTGAAACTTTTTGGTCGTCCTTCGGACGAGAAGATGTATTTTCAGAGTCGCGCAGCACAAGTTCGTGACATAGGCATTCGCCAAGCAACCTACACCCGTTTCTTTATGGTGGCTCTTGCGACCACAGCCTCACTCGCGACTGCGTTTGCCTATGGTTTCGGCGGACTGGCAGTGCTCAATGGTGCTTTGGGCGTGGGTACCGTGGTTGCCATCACCGCCTATCTCACTCGAATTTACGGTCCGTTGACGCAGATGTCGAATGTCAATATTGATTTCATGGAGGCCATGATCAGTTTTGAGCGCGTATTTGAAATCTTGGATTTGGAACCCATGATTACGGAGATGCCCAACGCAATCGAAATTCCCGATGATGCCGCGACTTTGGAATTTCGGCATGTTGATTTTTCCTATCCGGCCGCCAGCGAGGTATCCCTGGCGTCGCTCGAGGCCGTTGCCGTCCTAGACGCTACGCCGCGTGCGGACGTTCTCTTCGACGTGAATTTCAGTGTGGCTCCCGGCACCATGACGGCCTTGGTGGGACCTTCGGGGGCGGGGAAAACGACTATTTCGATGTTGGTGTCGCGACTCTATGACGTGACGTCGGGGAGCATCCTCGTCAATGGTGTCGATATCAAAGAGGCCTCCTTCGCTTCACTCAGTCATATCGTGGGCGTGGTCGCGCAGGACGCCCACCTTTTCCACGACACCCTGCGGGCCAACCTTCTTTTCGCCGATCCACTCGCCTCTGACGAGATGATGATGCAGGCGTTACGGGACGCCCAGATTGCGGATGTGGTGGAAGCCTTGCCGCTCGGTCTCGACACAGTGGTGGGCGAGCGCGGGTATCGATTGAGCGGTGGGGAAAAGCAACGCGTGGCTCTTGCTCGGCTCTTGCTCAAGTCGCCACGAGTAGTAGTGCTCGACGAAGCGACCGCACATTTGGACTCGGAAAGCGAACTCGCTGTGCAACGAGCGTTGGACTCCGCTATGAGTTCTCGCACGTCGCTCGTTATCGCGCATCGACTCTCGACCATCGTCAACGCGGACCAAATCCTCGTGATTGACCAAGGAAGAATAGTGCAACGTGGTAACCATGAAGAGCTAATCGCCACCGGCGGGCTCTATCAGCATCTCTACGAAACGCAATATCAAGGACAGGCTCCGCGGTGAGGACCATTCTGGCCGTGTGTTTTGCCAACACCTGCCGGAGTCCGGTGATCGAGTCGATGCTGCGCGCGCAGCTTGGCAACGCGGGCTTTGAGATTGCCTCGGTCGGTCTGATGGGTGGCTCGGGGGAAATTCCGGATGCGTTGCGGCAAGTTCTCGAGGACCGAAATATTGGTTTGTCGCTACCCGTTGGCAAGGTCGCGAACACTAAGAACTATCTCGAAGCTGACCTGATCGTGTTTGCTGACCGAGGACTACTACGAGAAGCCGTGGTGCGGAATCCGTCACTCTGGGAAAAGTCGTACACGCTCAAGGAATTCGCACGACTCGCATATTTGAATCCTCCCGCGCCGCAGGCGGAGACGTTCTCGGAGTGGATATCGGAAGTGGGCGCTCATCGGACCAAGCTGGAATTATCGGGATCTGACGCTCTCGATGACGTCGCCGATCCGGGGCTTCGTGGCAGTCGCGAGGATTTCATGGTGATGTGCGACACCATCAGCGACTCAGTAGCAAAGATTTCGGATCAATTGCTTATTTGGTCGTCCAAGTAATCGACTTTGTTCCTGCGCTCACCCACGTAAGGGTTCTCGGACCGCCAAAGTTGCGAGGACTGGTGAAGTTCACCGTATTGGTGGCGGCGTAGAGTTCGCCTTGGGGGACGAAACGAAGATTAATCGCACCATTCCGGTGGATGTTTTGAATAATTGACCTCATGGTGATCGACGCGGTCTGACCAGGTAAAACATGGAGAACCGAATAGTTCAGTGAAAGTCCATTTTCGAGAACGGACCCGGGGGACGAGGCGTGAGATGGGAGCCACTCGTAGATTCGCGCGATGTACTCTCCCGTAATGTGCGTGTTGACGTTGTCGGGACCTAAAGCGTAGGAAGCCTTGGCGTGGGACGGCGCGGAGTTATGAAGGGTGATAGTCGTAGCCAGGTACAAGGTGTTATCAAGCCCCGATCGAATGTTGTACGTCACTGAACTGTGGATGTAATAACCAAGTTTCGCTTTGACTCCAGATTCAATTGCGACGTGCACAACATTGCCACCGCTACTAGTGAGACTTCCGTTGGCGTGGAAACCCACGATGTTGGACTCGACGGCGGGGTTGTTCGCGTAGAACAAGAGGTGTCGATTTACCGTGGCGCTACTGAGAGCGGTCACGAAATGGAGGGGGTCGACTTTTACGGTATTGAATCGTTGAATTGCCGCACCCGCGACCGCCGCAGTTTCGTCGCGACGGGCATTTTGGCCTCCCGGTGGTGTGCTGACGTAGAGTCGATGTAGAAGAATCGCAGAGGCGTTTCCTGAATTCACCACACCAGAGATACCGCTTACGCGAATGGGACCAGTTGCCTTAAGGAGAAACTCCAAGGCATTGACGTCCATACCTATGACCCCATCCACGTGCGTGCCGCCGGCCTGTTGGTACATGGCTTCCATCCAGCGTGCCGATGTGGGGAAGTCACCGGGGGCGTTTACCGAGGGCCAGAGTCGAGTGGGCAGTAATGGTCCGAAAATTGTTTTTGTACCGGGGTCCGTGAGCGGCACCGCAGGTTTTGATAAGGCCAATCCGTTGACGCTCTGAGCAGGAGAGATGGTGAAGTGCCCGTTGGCGGCATGGAGGACAGCGTAAGAGAGCACCATTCCTTGGTCGCGCATCTCAGCGTTGTTGAGACCCGCCAAGAAATAGGTCCGGGGACCATTGGCCCCGAGAACGTCGAGGGCGAAATTCATTCCCCTGGAACCGTTGTGCAGAGTGCGGACTAGCTGCTGAATCTCCTTATTCAGTCGATCACGTACGGTCTTTGAAGGACCCCACATTCCGGCATCCGGTCGCACGAGCGTGGACAAGACCATTTCTGAAGATTGGAATTGCGAGGAAGCCGCTTGCACCGCGGGAACGTTGATGGAGTTGACCCCACCAGAATTTGCGGCTTGGTTCACCTTCCACAGCAAGAGTTGACCTTGAATGAGTACTGAATCCAGATCACTTACCGACTGGGTGAGCCCAGAAACCTCATTCGATACAAAGGGAATATGTTTCAGTACATCTAGCGACCATGACTTCTGCAATCCCGAATTCGCGTTATCGATATTCTGACTTAGAACAACAAGTCGATTGGCGAGCTGCGCACGTCCGCCAGGTGTGAAGAGCGCTTGCTTATTCGACAAAGTTTGAACAGCGCTGGCCTGTGCGCTTGCAATCTCCTGTCGGGCGTGGAAGAGGCGGTAAGCCCCACCTACGAGAGAAAGACCGAGAATGACAACCGAAAAGAAAATCACCCCGAGAACGATTTGACGCCCAATACCGGCACCGGCCCATTTGATGCGGCGGCTCTTTATGTGAGAAGTAATCCCTTGGCGCTTCTTCGTCGACCCATCGGTTCCGGTTGAACTTGCCGTTGGGGTGCGGTGACCGTGGCGGATATTCAGACGATGTTGATTGAAGTGGGCCCATCCGTAACGAAACACGTGAAAGGGTCTGCTGCGACGATGACGATAAAAAGGCATTAGTCGTTATTCTGCTGCTCGCCGCCCACCACGACGGCTACTCAGGGCTCGGCATCGGCAGGTTTTCGGGGATCTCGCCACCGCTCTCGCCAGGCATCGGCAAATTTGCTGGAATTTGAAGACTCGCACCGGCACCGTAGCCCGTTGATTTTTCTTTGGCGCTTCCGTAAGCGCCATTATTCCCGTAACCGTAGCCGTAGCCGTAGCCGTAACCGTAGCCGTAACCGTAACCGTTGCGGTAATACTGGTACGTGTCTTGGGATGGCGCCCGATTCAGGACTAATCCGATGAGCGCGGCGTCTACCTGCGCAAGGATCTCGACCGATCTTTTCACGTCGCGTCGGCGTGTAATGCCGGCGGCGGCAACGAGCAACACCGCGTCTGCGTAGGCCGAAATAGCCTGAGAGTCGGACACTGGAAGAAGCGGTGCCGAGTCAATAACAATCAAATCGCAACGTTCCTTTAGATCGTCAAACAGTTGTCGAGCTCTGCGACCGGTGAGAAGCTCGGCGGGATTGGGGGGAATGGGCCCTGCGGGAAGTACTCGTAAATAGGCACTCCCGGGGATTGGCTGGATTGCGTCGTCCAAGTCGACTTCGCCGAGAAGCACAGAGGTGAAACCTACCGCGTTGCTGATACCGAAGAATTCGTGGATGCGGGGTTTTCGTAAGTCGCAGCCCACCAAAATAACTTCTTGTCCAGCAGAAGCAATAGTGAAGGCCAGGTTGGCCGCGGTGGTGGTTTTTCCGTCAGCGGCCGCGGGTGATGTCACCAGTAGCGATCGAACTGGGTTGTCGAGGGACATGAATTGCAGCGAGGTGCGCAGTGAACGGTAGGCCTCGGCCACGACACCTCGAGGCTGCTCGACCGCAATGAGCAAAGGTGACTTTCTATCGGCCCATTCCTGAATGGCGGGAATGAGTCCTAAAGCCGGACGACCCATGGCGAGGGCTTCGAACTCGTCGCGGGAGCGCATCTTGTCATCTCGGGTTTCTCGGAGGAGTGCTCCGGCCGCACCGAGAACAATTCCCATAAAAAAAGCCAACATGGCGTCCGAAGTGGGCTTGGGCGAAATCGGGACATGTGGTCGCATGGCGGCAGAGAGGAAACTCAGTGCGTTAGTAGGGTTGTACGCGGCGTTTTGCAACTTACCTAAACTTTTTTGTAGCGACGCCAGTTTATTTTGCGCAGCGGTTAGTTCCTTGTGCGTCAATTCCACAAGGATGGGGTTTTTGACCGTTGAGGATGACATGATGACGAGGGTGAGGACTAGTTTTCCTACCAAAAGCTCCTGGTTGTGCACCTTGTTGGAAATCATTTGCGCGCCGTTCAGGGCATTGGTAACCGCCGTGGTTCGTACGTAGTCGTTGTAACCGTCGGCGACGGCGTTCGCCGCCAGAGAGGCGCGGCGGGGAATTCGTGACGTACAGGTGATGTCGACAATGGCAGTGGTTCCGCGTGATTTCGCCGAGCATTTGGGAAGCTTGTGACCCAGACGGAGAGCCTCGAAACGCAGAGCGGGCGGAGCCGAGAGACGCAAGACGTTCGCCGCCATAATCCCCGGGCTGATGTTTTTGCCGTTGAAAGCAACCGTGGCTTTAGCGCTGTAAATAGGTTTCCGGAAGTGGTCCACCCCGAACATGAGGGACGAAGTGATGAGCGGGACGACTACTACCATGACTCGATATCGCCAAAGGATCCTCAAATAGTCCTGAGGTGACCTTTGGGTCTTTTGGGAGTCCACGAAGGCAAGTCTAATGCTGGTAACTAACAAAAAAGGGTGCGTACTCTTGCATTGGGTAGACCTGCCAGAATGGGGGAATGGCTAACTGGCCGGTACAGCCACCCACAAATACTCTCTCGACTTCGCGAGCACAAGTTGCTTCGCGGGCCTTAATGCTGATGGTGAGCTTCGCATTCTGCATCATTTTGCTGTCAGCATTTGCGGGATCGCACATTGTCTACGCGCTCCTGGTCATTCCCCTGGTGGTAGTAATGGCCTGGACTAACCCCGTGGCGATGATCGGACTATTGCCAATTTGGATGGTTCTTATGGGTTTTCTGCGAAGGATTACGCCGGGAGGAGGTAACAGTACATTCTCCGGTGACCCTGTGATTATGGTGGGCCCGGTGGCGATCCTGGTGCTGTTTGCAGTGTCGGCTACATCAGATAGGGAGATCGAGAAGTTCTCTCCCTTGGCGAAAATCGTGATCTTGCTGAATGTGGTGACTCTATTCCAAGCACTTAATCCAGCCCAGCACTCATTGATGACTGGAATGGGCGGTCTTTTATTTATTCTCATACCAGCCTTAGCTTTTTGGGTTGGTCGTCGCCACTCCAACGAACAGATACTTGAGCGGCTGATGTGGATGATCGCATTCTCGTCGTTAGGCGTCGCCGTCTACGGTCTCTTTCAGCAATTTGTCGGATTTCCTTCGTGGGATAGCGCCTGGGTGGAAACTGATGGCTATACGGCTTTGAACGTAGGAAACGGGGTGGTACGCGCGTTTGGTACATCTTCTTCCGCCCAGGAGTACGCGCTGTTTCTCGCGGTGGGGGTCATAACGTGGGTAGCTCTGGGAGTTCGCGGTTCTCGCGTGCCGTTGGTCGTGCGGTGGCCGGCGACAGCGACGGTGGCAGTTGCGCTCTACTATGAATCGCAACGCACATCCGTCTTCCTCTGCGTGCTGGCCTTGGGCGTTATGTTCGCGGCCTGGCGCCGATGGCGACCATTGTTAGTGGGGCTTGCTGGAGTGGGGAGCATTGTGTTGCTCGTGGTGTTCGCCGGATTCTTCGGCGGGTCTCCAAGTGGGAATGCTGTCGACGGTGTATCGACGGCGCAGCAACTCTCAAATCACCAACTTTCGGGGTTGACGGACCCTAACGGGTCCAATTCCTCACTCTCGGGTCACATAAAACTCCAACGAAGGGGAATTATCTCCGGCTTTACGCACCCCTTCGGTTACGGCACGGGCTCCGTAACCATTTCGGCTACGCGGTACAGCCGGACAGCAAATCTTCACGGAACGGAATATGACCCCGGAAATATGGGAGTCGCTTTCGGGATATTAGGCATTGGTCTATACCTTTTGCTCTTGCGCAATGTGTTCCGGACTTCCTATCGATTGGCACTCGCGCGCAATGATTCGGTGGGACTTTTTGTTATGGGCATTTCCGCAGTCACGATATTCCAGTGGATGAATGGAGACCTCTATTCGGTCTGCTGGCTTTTTTGGTTTGCCCTCGGCTGCGGCGACCAGATGGCTCAGGCACCGTCAACGAGGGATGCGGAGGACGAACCCATTGCAGTTGCAGCATGGGAATGGCGTCGCCCTGGTGAAGCACGACGAACGATATCTCTCTCGTGACTCAGCCCAAGGTGGCGTACTTTGCCCATTCGGTTTCCGCACGCGGTGGGGGGCAAGAGCGCCTCGGTCGACGACTGCTGGAGATTTTGAGTGACAAGGTGGAATTCGCGGTGGTGGCGAGCGAGGGAACGGAGGGTCTACCCGAGTCGATTAGCGTTCACCGCGCGGGTTTGCCCGCACGCCCCGCGTTTCTCCGCATTGCCATGTATGCGGTACGGTCGCGATGGATCGCTTTGCATCTTCGGCGAAATGGTTTTATTCTTCATGGTTGCGGCTGTCTGTCGCTCGCTCGCATGGACGTCGTAACGATTCATTTGTGCCATCAGGCCGTTCCTCGTGATGCGAGAGATTCCTTACCGCGGTGGCGCCAGTGGAATGCCGCTCTGGCGCGTTGGGCGGGGCTGAGACTCGAAGTTTTTTCCTTCCGCCAGCCGCCGCGACGCGTTGTCGCCGTCAGCAATCAGGTGGCAAGCGAAATTTGTAGCAGCCACCCTGGAGCGACGACAAGTCTGGTCGTCATCGAAAACGGTGTTGACATTCAAACGCCCTACGTAGAAAGGTCTCCCGCAGCATCAATTTTAAAACTTGTCATGGTGGGGTCCGACTTTGCCCTTAAGGGTCTCGACGACGGTCTGGAAATCATTCGCAGAACTTCCAACACTGAATTGCACGTGGTGGGCAAGGGCCCTGTGGAGACGTACCGAAGCCGAGCTGCATCGCTCGGTATCGCGTCACGTGTCATCTTTCACGGGCACGCCGAAGCGACCGATATTTTTCCCGAGATGGATGTCGTTCTCTGTTTGTCCAAATACGAGTCGTTTGGCTTATTTCTTGTTGAGGCGGCGCTCAGGGGCTGCGCAATTCTGGGATACGACCGTGGGGTGATGCGTGTATTACTTAGCGCGGGGGGTGGAGAAATCGTGTCGAACATAGATGAAGCCTGCCGAGCAATAGAGCGATGGCAAGAAGAACCTCGGTCGATGAGCACCCAGCGTCACGATCTGTACAGGAACGCCCTCCGTTTCGACGAATCTGTCATGGCTCAAAAGTACCTGGATCTCTATCAAGAAATGCAGGTGGATCCACGTGGATGATCTGCTGGTCGTTGGTCTCGAATCCCCAGCGCTACGGATGGGAGGGTTGAACCGTTACACCTCGAGTTGGCTGCACGCCTGGGCGCAGGCTGGGCGGCACTCGCGAGTCGTATGGGAATCAATCACGTCAACGGAGAACGTGATAGCCATCCCTCCGGGAGCCTCGCTCTGGCGGCGCTGGTGGATTGTGCAACGTTCAATAGCGGAGAGCTCGTCGGATGTGGTTGACTGCCATTTTGCGGCTTATTTGGTACTCGCTGTCTTGATGGGACGTGTGCGCGATCGACGTGTCGTGGTGCATTTTCAAGGGCCCTGGTCGTTAGAGAGTGCCGCGCGAGGTGCGAGTCGCTCTAACGCATTCGTCAAAGGTCGTCTAGAAGGATTTGTTCTACGTCGCGCGGATCTGGTGATAACGCTGTCCGAAGCGTTTAGAGATGTGGCAATTCAAAAATTTGGGGTAGTCCCAGAACGAGTGGTGGTTCTCAGCCCCGGGGTGGACCAGCCACAACTGATGTCACGAAATGAAGCTCGCGAGAAGTTGTCGCTTGATCCCTCGCAGCGCGTCATTGTTACCGTTCGGCGACTCGTAGAGCGTATGGGCCTGCAAGAGTTCATTGATGAATTTCTCTTGTGGCGTCGAAGTGACGAGCGACTCATCATTGTCGGGGATGGACCTCTTCTCGACGTGTTGCGTGACCATCTGCGGACTGCCGCGGCCGAAGAGTGGATCTCTCTGCTGGGGGGGACGAGCGACGAAGTTCGGGACCTCTGGCTGACAGCCGCTGACGTCACGGTTGTTCCAAGCCGTGCGCACGAAGGCTACGGACTGGTGGTATTGGAATCGCTGGCGTGCGGAACTCCGGTTGTGACGTCGAACGTGGGGGGCTTGGTTGACGCGCGTCACGGCCGCGATGCCGTTCGTGGCTGTGAAAATAACGATGAGTGGCGCCAGGCCATTGATGCTGCGTACGAATTGTGGGCGCATCCTGAACAAGTTCGCCAACAGGTGGCCAGCAATACGTGGGCGAATGTTGTGCAAGAACACGACGATTTGTATGAACAAATCGATGAGCCCCCACCACGCGTGGTGATCTACCTCGACCATTCCAGCGCGATGGGCGGCGGCGAGATGGCTCTCATACGTACGCTACGTGCTGTGGGACACAATCGTTTTTACCCTCACGTCGTTGCGGCAGCGAGTGGAGATTTTACGAATGGACTGCGCGACGCAGGAATTTCATTCGAGATTCTGAATTTCAATGAAGCCACTAGGAATGTGCGAAAAGACTCGCTTTCTAATTCGTTTGTTCGGTCTATGTTCGCGACTTTGCGATACTCATGGCAATTGCGTACGGTCATCAGGCGTAGAGGCGCCGTTATCGTTCACACCAATTCTCTCAAGTCGTTCGTGTACGGGAGTTTGGCTACCTGGGGTACGCCGACACGTCTCGTGGTCCATGTTCGCGACATGTGGAGAGCACCGTATTTAGGTTCCCGCACAGTCGTGGTTCTCAAGACGTTGTTGCGACTCCGCAGCGATGCGGTGATCGCTAATTCCTCAATGACAGCAGCCTGCCTAGGAGTACCCAGCGAGGTGATAGCGAGCCCCCTCGGCGTAGAGCATCGTGATCCGATTGGGGTACGCCACGATGGTGTCCGATCCGTAATAGTGGGTCGTCTAGCCCCTTGGAAAGGGCAAGATTTTGCGATTCGCGCCTTTGCGTCCGGGGATATTCCTGGAGATCTTTATATTGTCGGTGATGCCCTTTTCGGTGAGACTGAATATGCGCGAGAACTACTCCACCTCGCAGAGTCCCTCGGCGTGAGTGACCGGATCCATTTTACGGGGGCAGTTACGAACGTCGCTGAAATTCTGCGATCTGCTCAGGTCTTCGTGTTGCCGTCACAGTCGCCTGAGCCTTTTGGAAACGTGGTGTTAGAGGCCATGGCGGCAGGTTGCCTGGTAGTGGTTCCTGACGAGGGCGGAGTTCTTGATTACGTGAGTTGTGAAGAGGCAGCTTCCAACGGTGTTTTGTACACAGCGCGCGACATGAACTCCCTCGTCGCCTCGTGGCGAAGTTCCCTGCACGAGTCGCCATTGCACCACGACGTTCGCGAACGAGCGCGCCAGACGGCCTTGTCGTACACCCCGATGTGGGTAGGGGATCAATGGATGAACCTGTACGACGAATTGTTGGCGGAGTGATGGATATTTCAATTGTCATCGCGTCGAAAGATCGACCGGAGTTACTACAGAGGGTGTATCGCGCAGTTTGCGATCAACGTATTCCCAGCGGGATTGACTACGAGATCATTGTCGTTGACGATGGATCCACGCCGCCTTATACCGCGGAGCAGTTCCCTCGTGTTCGTTTCCTGCGCACCGAAGGTGTTGGTCCAGCACGGGCACGTAATCTGGGTGTCGCGCATGCCTCGGGAACCGTCGTAATGTTCACTGACGACGATGTGATTGTCGACAGTGAGTGGTTGGCTTCTGCGTGGGAATTTCTCGTCGCTCATCGGGAACACGCGGGAGTGACGGGAGACACCTCGTCGCCACCTTACGACCCGATACGGGAGCATTCCGTAGAGGATCATGTCGGTGGTTCGTACCTCACCTGCAACGTCGCCTACCGTCGTCAGGCCTTGCTGTCGGTAGGTGGATTCGATCGCTTATTTCCCCATGCTGCCCATGAGGATCGTGACTTGGCGTGGCGTATCGAGGAGCAATGCGGCCCCGTTGGTTTCTGCAGTGAAATGAAGGTGGTGCATCCCGGACGTCCCTTTACGAAGGCTAAATGGATCCGCAGAGGAACGTTGGCAGTGGACGACTGGCTGGTTATTCGCCGGTATCCAAATCGTCACGCCAGTGCGGTATCTGTACGTTGGCAACCCGTCGTACGGGGCGCCCGCAGGTGGTGGTCCATTGGGCGTGGTGTAAAGGTGTGGCGATCCCCACTTTCTCTTCTGCGCTGGCTCGCGGTGGCGGGTGGTCAACTTCTTGTTTTGACGTACACCTGCTGTTTTCGGTGGGGACATTTACGGGACACTCCCGTGGAACCCGTGCCGGGTCTCTGGGCTTCAAAAAGACGTTTGGCCTACGTCGGGCCAAATCCTGACCCCGCGCTGCCGGGAGCGCCGGGCGTTGCGGGATTGATATTGAGAGAACTCGCAACCCGAGGTTACGCCTTCGATATTTTCATCGTGTCATCGGCGGAGGACGCAGACTCGCGGGCCTTGGATGATCTCCAAGGAATTCGCTACATCGTCGAGACCTCGAGTTTTCAGTTCATGAAATGGTATTCGCGTCACCGTGTCAGCAAGATGGTCTCATCCCAGGTCTTCTCAGCAATGGGCCGGCGTCGCTTGGCCAAGAAACTGGGTGCGATGCATCACGCCTCTCCATACGACGCCGTTTACCAGTTTTCCACCTTTGAGTCCTTCGGCGTTCCACGACGTTCTGGTATTCCAGTGGTGATCCACCCCAGTACCCATGCGACCGGAGAGCTTCGTTGGCTTCGGCTCGAGAACAGACAGGGCATGTCTGCTGATCCGTGGCTACAACGATGGGTCGTCGAGCGTTGGCTCGCGCTTCGTGCCCAGCGTCAAGGCCGTGATGCACGCCGGGCCATGGGTGTCATGGCGATCTCGGAGGTATTCGGTGAACTGGTGAAGGCTGATTATGGACTCGCACCTGGTGCTGTCCGGGTTGTACCGAATTGCCTCGATATGGAGCAATTCAAAAGCTCGTATACGTATCACGGTGGTCTGGCTGCGGTGGGCCGACTCTCGAGCCGCAAGGGCCTAGAAGACATACGGGCATACGTGGAGCAGACGGCGAACCCTTTGGTCGTGAACGTGGTCGGAACGGCGTCTTTATGGAGCAACAATTCCGTTCTTCTGTCTGGACTTAGCGAATCGGTCGTCAAGCTCTGGGGGCACCTCAGCCGACCGAACGCCGTCGAGGTCATGGGTGGCAGCGCCGCCGTCGTGCAGTTATCGCGTTACGAACCGTTTGGGCTAACGGTTGCTGAATCTCTCGCCGTCGGGGTTCCCGTGATTGTCACATCAGCGGTCGGCGCGGCCGAACGAATTGATGAAAGGTGCAAATGGACGATTCCCGCGGGTGACATTGCGGCACTCGCAGCGAGCGCGTCCGAGGCGTCTCTTCGCAGCGAGGAAGAACGGGCTACGATCGGGCGCTTGTGCCGGAGTGAAGCCGATCGCTTGTTTTCTCCGACCGTGGTGGCCGACGAGTGGGAGACGGCGTTCAGTTACTTTGAAGAACGTTATCGAAGTCGAGGGGAATCTTCCTCAGTCGCCATGCCGAAATAGAGCCCCGTAGGGACGGAATCGTTCGTCGGAGAATGTCACCGCGGAACTGAGCGGCGGCCAATATGTTGCGCGCCACACCCGGACAGGCAGAATCACCACACACGAGCAAATAGGCCAATCGTGCATTTTGTTGTCGTGGGGGGAGTGAACGCATCGCGTTGAAGGCCGAGTCTCGTACAGCGATGGGTAATGGGCGCTGTCGTTGATCGGGACCCATCCGGTCCGCGACGTGGTGCTCAAGTTGATGGAGGGGATCAAACTCGAGAAGGTAGTTCTGCGAGGCCAGGTGTACACCGATAGCTACTTCGAAATGTGCTTGGGCACCGTCACCACGGAGGCCGCGGGGAAAGCCCACCAGGGACCTGCGATAGGTGGAATTGACACCCTTCAGCATGAGCACGTTCCGAGGTGCACCATCGCCTCGATGGTGGTTGCCGATAATCCGCCCGTAGCTTGTAATGACGCCGACGCGATTAGTCAACGCAGTGGGTCGAGGGACGTTTGCATCGCAGATGATGTCGCGACCACCAAATCCAACCACTTCAGGACGTGCCGTGGCAATTCTTTCGCGTAAACGTGTAACGAAAAGCGGGGGGAGGAT
>SESD01000531.1_pt1 | contig 23505 bp, 21 predicted proteins | sample 3171411 | NCBI WGS metagenome assembly SESD01 (sample SAMN06051880, study PRJNA518727) | freshwater metagenome | biome: subpolar coniferous forest; feature: holomictic lake; material: water; isolation source: holomictic Lake 442, 16.5 m depth | place: Canada: near Kenora, Ontario | collected...
GTCTTTAATAAAGTTGATGACATTATGAGACATTACAAAAAAAAGCCGGTAGAGCATTTGGTACAGCGAGTAAAGCGCTTTATTAAACATACCTTGATTATTTGAAAGAGGTGTTGGAGCATGCCGAGGTGATTAAAATCAAACGCATTGAAAAATAACTCATCACTAATTTTCACTAAGTGAAATTTAGTGATGAGGAGAAGTTTATGTGACTTATACGGAGTTTAATGCAATGCTTGGCTCCGTTAGCCAGTCCCGATCATTATTTTTTACGCCTGATGACTTGAGGGCTATTTTTCCTGATTTTACAGAATCGGCTTTTAATACGCTTTTAAGTTGTGCCGCCAAGCAATGTTACTTGATCAACCCATGCCGAGGTCTCTATCTTTTTGATAAAGTCACACCCATTACCGGGCTTTTATTGTTTCATGTCGCTGTCGTGTAATTTTTTGTGATTGGTAGGGGCGATTGTGTTTGTTCCGTTAAGTCAATCAGTCCTGTTGACTAAGCTAGCATTTTTCCTATCGCGAATAATTGAGTGTGGATGAATAATAGTGTACTTTTATAAGCTATTAACCCGATGATGCACTAATTTATATAAAAAAATGAGTTTGCGTTACCAAATCAATCTGCGAATTTTTATTTCTTCCTTGTGTATTTTGCTATTGGGCGGATCAATAGCTATCTGGCAGGCACGCAATGCCGTGGAAAAAGAAGTCGATTCATCCATTAATCTGGCTGTGCAGTTGATAAAGTTTGGTTTTTCACAAGCCTCACCCACGCCGTTTAATGAAACAGATTGGTTGCCACAGTTTAATACACTGAACCAAACCCGACATTTAAGCATTCAACTGAAACAGCCCTCAGGTGAGATAATTAATGTTGTCCGTAAAAATCAACAGTTCAATATGCAAGAGAAGCCGCCGCAGTGGTTTGTCACGCTGGTCGAAGGCCAGCATCGTAAAGCGGAGCACCCAATTACGACTTTTGGAGGTAAGCAACTGACGCTGATTATTCAGGCCAATCCGTTGGATGAAATAACAGAAGTTTGGCAAGAAAGCATTGGTTTTTTTAGCTCGCTTTTTCTGGTGACAGTGTTTACTTTTTTGGCAGTTAATTTGGCTTTTAACAAGGCACTTAAATCGATTGCCGTTATTGTTAAGGCGCTAAAAGTTATTGAAACGGGGCAGTATCAGCAAAAGTTACCGGATTTTTCAATTCAGGAAGTTGACAGTATTGCCAAAGCCATTAATCACATGGCGGCTGAATTGAATGCCAGCCAACAGGAAAATCGTGCCTTAACCCAGCACTCATTGGAAATACAGGAAGACGAGCGGCAGCGACTTTCTCAAGAACTACATGATGAATTGGGGCAGTCACTGACCGCCATTAAGGTGATGGCGGTGACGGCTGAGCGCTCCCAAGCCGCGGCTGCCGAAACGCGTGCCAACATTAAACAAAGCACCGATGCGATTATCAGTGTTTGTGATCATTTGATGACGGTGGTGCGCTCCATGATGCACCAGTTACATCCTTTGGTATTAACGGAACTGGGACTGAAAGCGACGCTGGAGGACTTGTTAAATCATTGGATGATAAGAAATCCGGCGTTAAAACTAATCCTGGAGTGTCCGGATGAAGTTGACTTGCTGGAGCAAAAAATCAGCATTCAGGTTTTTAGAGTTATCCAGGAATGTTTAACCAATACGGTGCGTCATGCCCAAGCAAAGCAAGTTATTATCAATCTGGAAATGGTGCGCACAGAAACAACACCAAGAGTGCTTTGCTTGCGGGTAACGGATGATGGGCAGGGGTGTGCAACTGACCGGATTAAATCGGGTTTTGGCTTGTTGGGTATGCGAGAAAGAATCAATAGTCTGGGTGGCCAATTGACGATTAAAACGCAACCGCAACAAGGCATGTGTATTAGTGTGAGTATTCCCTTAAAATGAAAAAACGGATAAAAGTAATCTTGGTGGATGACCATGCCGTAGTGCGGGCAGGTTTTCGGATGTTATTATCCACCGATGATGGTATTGAGGTGATAGCCGAAGTAGAACGGGGCGAGGCTGCGTGTCAACTGTATCTGGAAAAGCAACCGGATGTGATGGTGCTGGATTTATCAATGCCGGGTATAGGTGGTCTGGAAACACTCAGGCGTATTTGCAATCGTGACCCTCAGGCCAAGGTATTGGTTTTTAGTGTGCATGATGAAAGGGTTTATGTTGATCGTGCCATAAAGGCTGGTGCTAAAGGTTATATTACCAAACACGCGCATCCTGAAATTTTGCTGGAGGCGATAAAAAAAATAGCCGAAGGTGAAGTTTATATAGAACAAGGCTTGATCAGACATGATGGTGAATTTTTAAGTAAGCATCCGGACGCAAACCCGACCGATTATAAAGGCATTGTTGAGTCATTATCTGCCAGAGAGTTTGACGTATTTCTGTTGCTGGCAAAAGGTTTAACGGCTCATAAAATCGCCGATGAACTTTGTCTGGGTTACAAAACCGTCGCTAATTATGGTACGCAAATCAGAAGCAAACTCAGTGTGTCCTCAGTGGCTGAATTGGCACATATTGCACTGGTGCTGGGGGTGATGAAAAATTAGGGTATCTCATGCCGTTAAGTTAAGTGCAAGTTGTTTAAAAAGCTGGAGTGCAATCGCTTCAGCTATTGCCTGTAAAAACAGCTAAAGCTGTTTTACTCCAGTTGCATAGTTAACTTAACGACATATTAAATCCTCTAAGCCGGTAAAACAGGCTGGTTAATCAATTAATAATAGATGTTTTAATATAATCCGGTTTTGTTGCTGCATAATTCAGGCAGCTATAAATAAAAAACTGTACACCAAAAATCATGCTGGCTACCAGCAGATGGATGGGTTGGACAAAGGCTGGTACGCCGAGTCTGTCCAGACTAATGCCCGCCAGAATGGCAGTGATTACCAAAGCTGCAAGCGCCAAGCCGGTGCGAAATAACAGGTTTTGTTTATCAACAGATTGATATATTTTCCAGACTAACCACAAGTTTGTAAAAAGAATAATCGATGAAAAAGACCGGTGTATATAAAAAATAATGGGGAAGTCTTCGCGCCAGTATTGACGCTCAATGTGTTCGCGGGCAATAAAGTCAACGGCTTCTCTGACTTGAGTGCCCATGGCGACCTGTAATAAGGTCATTATCATGGCCGCGATTAAAACAGTTTTAAACTTGGCGGGCAATAAATGCGTATCAATTTTACTGATAAAATCACGTTGCGAGCGTGCAATGGTATAAATCAATAAGGCCACTATAACCAACGCCAAGAGCATGTGTATGGTTATCATGACCGGTTTAAGGTTGCTTGCGACGACACTTGAACCCAGCCAGCCTTGAAAACCAACCAGAAAAAAACTGCTTAACGATAAATAAAAAACGGTTTTGTCGGTTTTAAGATAAATACGTGATGACCAGGCGGTTAGAAAAATTAAAAAACCAATGGTTACACCCACTAACCGATTGCTATATTCGGTCCAGGTTTTTACGGGGTTAAACTGGGTGTTTTCATATCCACGTTCGGCATAAATTTCATGATAATTAGCGGGTAACTGCGACTCTTCAGTGGGTGGTATCCATTGTCCAAAGCACATGGGCCAGTCTGGGCAGCCCATGCCGGCACCTGATGCCCTGACAACGCCACCCATAAGAATGACAACATAAACCGCAAAAATAGTGATTATGCCGATGCGACGAAAATGTAAAACTGCTTGAGTATTTATCATGGTGGTCATCTTAATAAAGTAATTTTAGTCTGATGGCTGTCGTTTAAGCTCAGGTTATAAATATCGCTATCAGAAACCTGTAAAACAATCAGCATCTTAACGGCAGTTGCCGCGATTTTTGCTGTAATCTGTGCGTGTTGTGCCAGTAATACCTTGCCGATAGAATGTTCTGTGTCGGTGCTATTGTCGATGATGGCTGAATTGGGTGCAGGTAGGGTAGTCGACTCGCATTCAGCCAGAAATAGGGCTCTTTTGGTTTTACCCAGATAATGTGTGCGGGCAACAATTTCCTGGCCGGTATAGCAACCTTTGTTGTAGCTGATACCGCCCAATTGATCCAGATTAAGCATTTGTGGAATAAATTCTTCGGACGTTTCGGTAGTCAGCCAAGGTATGCCTGAGAGAATATCCAGATAACGCCATTGGTCTGAATTTTTCGGTTTAAATTTTAGATTGTCGACTCGATCTGACCACAGAGCAATGGCTTTATCGGTATCGGCAATAACCAAATAACGATTTTGTGTAGTGGAAAAATTAACGGTAATGTTGTCTTGCTGTGATGTGTTAAATAGAGATTCGGCTTGCATTTTCTTAGTGGATAAGCCTATTAAACAGAGCTGATCTGAACTATCTGTTATGGTGACGGCCGATCTTAAAATATACATTTGCAATCTTTTTTTGACCGTTTCCAAGAGCTCTTCAGGTAAAATAACAAGAAAAACATCACCGGTTTTAATCAGTAAAAAAGTGGTGATAGCCCGGCCTTTTGGATTGCATAAAGCGCCCAGGCAGCTTTTTGTGTCGGTAAGTTCGTTAACATCGCAGGTCACTTGTCCCTGTAATAATTTGGCCGCATCTTTGCCGCTAACGGTCAACACAGCCAAATGCGCAACCGGATAAATGGTTTCGTCATTGTCATCTACAATGGCTGGAAAAGTAATGTCAGTATCACTTTCAAACGTTGCATGTTGACTGAGTAAAAAGTTTTTCCAGTTTTGATTCATAGATGAAAGGGTAAAGTTTTAAAATAGTGGTTGATTATATAGTAACTGTCGGTTAAGTGGCTAAAAGGTGTAAGGTAAAAATAGATTGCTCGGCACCTTGAGCTTTATGCTAATAAATTTTAAACCTTTAAAATATGCCAAAAGCATCTAGTGCTGCGTTATTGTTCGCAATTCAACCATCCACACGCTTAAAAAGACTGGTTATTATTGTTCATGCACTGGCATTGCTTGCCAGTATGGCTAATGCGTTGGTTTTTTCGGTTAAAATTAGTTTATGGATGTTAGTTGGTTTACATTATCGGTTTGCCGGCAGGCGCTTAACCGCAAAAAAAGTCACTATTAAGTATTCGGAGTCGTTGGGTTGGGAGTTGTCTGAAGGGTATGATTTTGCTTCGATTGACATTTTGAAATCAACCGTCATTACAACCTTTGCACTCTTTTTACATTATAAATACTCCTCTCAATCTCGACTCGGGATGTCTGGACATAAAAAAACACTACTTGTTTCAAATGATGCGTTGGCTGATAAGGATTATCGACGTCTTATCGTTAAATTGAAAACGACCGCAATAAAATAGGCGAAAATCAAGTCGTCTCTGATAAGATATGCAAATATAAAAAAAGCAGATACGGTTCGATAGATAAAGATTTGTATCGACCTGTAATTGCAGTTATCTTAAGCGCCATTAAAATAAAATAATAAGGAGAAATCGGATGTCAAAAAGTCAAAATTTGCAGGACAATTTTCTAAATACGCTTAGAAAGGAACATACGCCGGTATCGATTTTTCTTGTTAATGGCATAAAATTACAAGGAAAAGTAGATTCATTTGATCAGTATGTCATTATGCTAAAAAATACCATCAGTCAGATGGTTTATAAACATGCCATATCAACGATAGTGCCCAGTAAGTCAATAAAGATTATGCGCGATGACGAAGTTGTCAGTGGCGAGTGAGAAATTTCTACGGGCTGAATAGGCTTTTTATAGATTCATTGATGGAGTATTTTGTTGTTTGATCGTCCCGATTCCTCTGGTGAACGAGCAGTACTCGTTCACCTAACTTTTCGTTCCGGGCAGGAAGATCTTTTAGAATTAAAAGAATTGGCCAAATCAGCCGGAACAGATCCTGTTTATGTCATTACTGGCAGTCGCAAACGCCCCGACTCAAAATATTATGTCGGCAAAGGCAAGCTTGAAGAACTTAAAGCGGCGGTAGAAACGTACGCGGCCGATGTTGTTTTATTTAATCACCCGCTTGCACCCAGTCAGGAAAGAAATCTTGAAGGCGCATTGGGTGTTCGGGTAGTGGACAGAAATGGTCTGATTCTGGATATATTTGCCCAACGGGCACAATCTTTTGAAGGTAAGTTACAGGTTGAGCTGGCGCAATTAAAGCACTTGTCAACCCGACTGGTAAGAGGTTGGACGCATTTGGAGCGCCAAAAAGGCGGTATTGGTCTGCGCGGCCCCGGTGAAACCCAGTTGGAAACCGATAGGCGGCTTTTGAGTTTGCGTATCAAGCAGATTCAGCAACGATTGGATAAGGTCGATAAACAGCGGCATCAAGGTCGTAGCAAACGAAAAAAAGCCGAAGTTTCATCGGTTTCTTTGGTGGGTTACACCAATGCGGGTAAGTCTACTTTATTCAATACGTTGACGGGTGCGGATATTTACACCGCAGATCAACTGTTTGCTACTTTAGACCCGACCTTGCGAAGCTGTCAGTTGCCTAATAGCAGCGAAATTGTCTTGGCGGATACTGTTGGGTTTATCCGTCATTTACCGCATGAGTTGGTCGCGGCATTTAAATCGACCTTGCAGGAAGCCAGTGAAGCTGATTTATTACTGCACGTCATTGATGCCTGTAGCGATGACAGGGATGAAATTATTGTTCAGGTCAATCAGGTTTTGGATGATATAGGCGCTGATGAAGTCAGACAGATTGAAATTTTTAATAAAATTGATTTACTGGATAACATTGAGCCGCATATTGACAGGGATGACGCCGGCAATCCGGTTCGTGTCTGGTTATCTGCTGAAACGGGAGCGGGTGTTGATCTGCTTTATCAAGTTCTGGCGGAACTGTTTTCGATTACCAAAGTTAAAAAACGTTGTTACTTACAGCCCCATCAAGGCAATATCAGGGCAAAACTATTTACTTGCGCAAAAATAATTGACGAGCATATTGATGAGTTCGGTGCCAACGAATTAGTCATTGAAATTGATGTAAAGCATTTGGGATTGTTAAAAGACGTGAAAACTGAAGATCTTGAGGCGTAAGGTTAAAGGTGTAAGAGGAGTAAGGCTAAAGGCAAAGAGTGGCTTGGGTGAAGATTGGGCTTTTTAAATTTCGCTTCTTGCCTTGAACCTTGTGCCTTTCGCCTTTTTTAAAGATTTAAGTTAGAATATTACACACATCCTGCGGGATAAATTAATCAAGTAATCCAATATGGAGTATAAGTATGTCGTGGAATGAGCCTGGCGGCGATAAGAAAGACCCCTGGAGTGGTCGAGGTGACCAGAAAGGACCTCCTGATTTAGATGAGGCAATACGCTCATTGCAAGAAAAATTAGGCAAGTTTTTTGGTAGCGGGAATGGAGATAACGAAGGTTCGCCAAGAAACTTCTCTTCAGGCGCTTCAATGAAAAGCCTTGGTTTTCTTGCAGGTGGTGCAGTCGTTTTATGGGGCTTAAGCGGGTTTTATATCGTTGATGAAGGTAATCATGGCGTTGAAACACGGTTTGGCAAATATATTGGCACTACCCAGTCTGGTTTAAATTGGCATTTGCCCGCGCCTATTGAGCGGGTTGATATTGTTAATGTAAAACAACAGCGTTTTATCGAAGTAGGCTATCGCAGCGGTGGCAGTGAGCAGGTCACCGGATCAGTGCCTAAAGAAGCCCTGATGCTGACCAAAGATGAAAATTATGTTGATGTTCGTTTGGCTATTCAATACCAGGTTAAGGACGCCAAGCAATTTATCTTTAATGTGGTTAATCCTGCGTTAACCTTAAAACAGGTTACCGAAAGCGCCCTCCGTGGCGTTGTGGGTAGTAGCGCGATGGACTTTGTGTTAACCCAGGGTCGTAGTGAAATTGTTACGCTGATTAAAAAAGAAATCCAGGATGTCATGGATAGCTATCAATCAGGCATTCAGATTACCAGTGTCAACTTACAGGATGCACAACCGCCGGAACAGGTTCAAAACTCATTTGAAGATGCTATTAAAGCACGGGAAGATGAGCAACGCTTGATTAATGAAGCGGAAGCTTACTCTAATGACGTAGTGCCTAAAGCGCGTGGTGCTGCGGCCAGAAAGATACAGGAAGCTGAAGGTTATAAGGAACAGGTGATTGCTCAGGCCGAAGGTGAAACCAATCGTTTTACCAAGTTATTAACGGAATATACCAAGGCACCCGAAGTAACACGCAAACGTCTTTACATTGAATCAATGGAAGCGGTATTGACTGAAACTAGTAAAGTTTTGGTTGATGTTAAAGGTGGCAATAATATGCTTTATTTGCCGCTGGATAAAATGTTGCAGCAACAAGCATCATCGCAACCATTACCCACGAACTCACCAACAAGTACAGCCGATCAACCTCAGTCCCAACCGACTGCGGTACCGGAGTCGACTGTTGAGCGAACTTCAATTCGTAGCCGTGACGCAAGGGGACGTTAATGACACCAAATAAAATTTTAGTAGGCTTGGCAGCATTTTTGTTGTTGGTTGGCTCAATGTGTGTGTTTTCTGTTAGTCAAACAGAAAAAGCGATTAAGTTTCGTTTGGGTGAAATCGTAAAAAACGATTACGAACCCGGATTACATTTTAAGCTGCCTTTTATCAACAACATCAAGAAGTTTGATGCGCGTATTCAAACGATGGACGCGAAACCCGAGCGTTTTTTAACCGCTGAAAAGAAGAACGTTATTGTTGATTCTTTTGTTAAGTGGCGTATTGGTAACGTGAGCACTTTTTATACCACCGTTGCCGGTGATATCGATCAGGCTAATTTGCGTTTGGATCAGATTATTAAAGATGCTTTTCGGAGTGAGTTTAGCAAGCGTAATATCAAGCAGTTGATTTCAACCGATCGTAGCGCAATACGTGAGATTTTAACCAACAATTCCAAGGCGGTTGCGGCTGATTTAGGTATGGAAATTATTGATGTTCAAGTGATGCGCATTGATTTACCGCCGGAAGTCAGTACATCGGTATTCCGTAGAATGGAAGCTGAACGTGAACGGGTAGCACGTGAATTTCGTTCGCAAGGTGCGGAAGCCGCCGAAAGAATTCGTGCGGATGCAGACAGACAGCGCGTTGTTACGTTGGCCAATGCTTTTCGCGATGCAGAAAAGCTGCGGGGGGAGGGTGATGCCACTTCAGCAGAAATCTATGCCAAGGCGTATGGCGCAGACACGGAGTTCTTTACTTTTTACCGTAGTTTAAATGCTTATAAAAAGACTTTTGCCAGTTCGGGCATGTTGGTGCTGGATCCTGATTCTGACTTTTTTCAGTATTTTAAGAAACAAAAGTAGCTATAAAACGTTGGGACTGTTCTTCGCAGAAAATCGCCTAAACTAACCCAACCTGCATTTGAAAATATAAAAACGCTCCGCTTGCGGGGCGTTTTGTTTGAGTGGACATACAAAACATGCAACAAAAAGATTCCTGGCTTTTGCCTGATGGCATAGATGAAGTTTTGCCGGAAGAGGCTAAACATCTGGAAAACTTGCGCCGCAAGCTACTGGATTTGTTTGCTTGCTGGGGTTATGACCTTGTTATCCCCCCCTTTATTGATTTTCTGGATTCCTTACTGACAGGTTCTGGACATGACCTGGATTTGCAGACCTTTAAACTGACTGATCAAATTAGTGGTAAAATGCTCGGGGTAAGAGCTGACATGACGCCGCAAGTAGCCAGAATAGACGCTCATAACCTTAAGCATGAATGGCCAACGCGTTTGTGCTATGCAGGGACTATATTACATACCCGTGGGGATCCGCTGGAAAAGACCCGTAGCCCCATGCAAATTGGTGCCGAACTTTTCGGACACGCCGGTAAAGAAAGTGATGTGGAAGTTATCCGCTTGATGCTGGAAATGTTGGCTATAACCGGCTTGCAAAATGTCCACCTGGATTTGGGGCATGTGGGTATTTACCGTGCTTTGTCCAGACAAGCAGAATTAACCGAGTTTCAGGAACGTGAATTATTTGACGTCATGCAGCGTAAAGCCAGACCTGAACTTCAGGGTTTGATGGACAGCTATGCGATCGATAGTGATCTTAAGTTGATGTTTTTGAAGCTGCCCGAATTGAATGGTGGCAAAGACACGATTAATAAAGCCAGAGCCGTGTTTTTGAAAGCCAATGATGACGTAAAAAATGCCTTGGCGGATTTGGAGGCCATTGCGGAAAAACTGGCCGCGCGTTTTCCATCACTGCCTGTCAGTTTCGATTTAGCCGAGTTGCGCGGTTATCATTATCATACCGGTATGGTATTTGCCGCTTTTATACCCTCAGTGGGCAGAGAAATAGCCAGAGGCGGGCGTTATGATAATATTGGCGAAGTGTTTGGACGTGCGCGTCCGGCGACGGGTTTTAGTGCAGATTTAAAATTATTGTCATCACTTAGTAAACAAGCCTGCCAAGTAAAGTCGCATGAGCTTATTTTTGCGCCGTATTTAGATGATGTTGTGTTAAACGATAAAATCAGAGACTTACGTGCTCAGCAACTGGCTGTTGTTCAACAATTGCCAGGACAAACCGGAAGTGCAAATGAATTAGGTTGCACCTCTATTTTAGAACTAGATAATCAAAATTGGGTCGTCAGACCTTTAGCTTAAGCCTGGAAAAATTATGGGAAAAAACGTCGTTATCATCGGCACTCAATGGGGTGACGAAGGAAAAGGTAAACTGGTTGATTTATTGACCGAACAAGCACACGCAGTCGTGCGTTTTCAGGGTGGCCACAATGCCGGGCATACACTGGTAATTCGCGGCGAGAAAACCGTATTGCACCTTATTCCTTCCGGCATACTCAGGGAAAATGTGTTGTGCATGATTGGTAATGGTGTTGTGTTATCGCCGAATGCCTTAATGGAAGAAATCGAATTTTTGGAAAAAGCCGGTATTCAGGTTAGAAACCGTTTACTCATCAGTGAGGCTTGTACCCTCATTTTACCCGTGCATGTCGCTATCGATCAGGCACGTGAAAAAGCGCGTGGCGGTAAAGCGATTGGTACAACCGGACGCGGCATTGGGCCTGCTTATGAAGACAAGGCCGGTCGACGTGGCTTGCGTGCCGGCGACTTGCTGAATGCTGAAAGCTTTGCTGAAAAGCTCAAAGAGTTGGTTGAGTATCATAACTTTATGTTGACTCACTATTACCATACAGATGCCGTCGATTATCAGCAGACTCTGGATGAGGCGCTTGCCTTGGGCGAGCAAATCAAGCCTATGTTAACGGATGTCAGCGAAGCGCTTTATACGTTTCAGGCGGAAGGAAAAAACCTGTTGTTTGAAGGTGCTCAAGGTGCCTTGCTGGATATCGATCACGGTACTTTTCCTTATGTCACTTCATCCAGTACCACGGCGGGCGGCGCAGCGACAGGTAGCGGTTTGGGGCCACTTGATCTTGATTATGTTCTGGGTATTACCAAGGCTTACTCAACACGCGTTGGCAATGGGCCGTTTCCCTCTGAATTGCATGATGCTTGTGGTGATCATCTGGGTACAAAAGGTCATGAGTTTGGCGCGACTACCGGACGTAAACGTCGCACCGGTTGGTTTGATGCCGTCGCCATGCGTAAATCGGCAAAGCTAAACAGCTTAAGCGGTATTTGTTTAACCAAGCTGGATGTTCTGGATGGTCTGGCAACCATTGGTATTTGTACGGCTTATCGATTAAGCGGTGAAATCACTGAAACAGCACCTTTAGGCGCGGATCAGTATGAGCAATGTCATGCCATTATTGAAGAAATGCCGGGTTGGACTGAAAACACGGCCGGTGTGACAGATTATAATGCGTTGCCTGATAATGCCAAAGCCTACATTAAACGGCTTGAAGAACTGGTTGGCGTTAACGTGACTATCATTTCAACAGGTCCTGAAAGAGACGAAACCATTGTTCTTGAACATCCGTTTGCTTGATGGTCGGGTTGTACTTTTCACTGAGGGTAAGCAAGTCATAAGATAGCACCATGAATAAATAAGTTGGTTTGCTTGCTTTATTTTGGTTAAGTGGAAGGATGTGCTTCTTGTTGGGGAGCACCTCTTTCATTTGAAGCCTAAAATTGAATCAGTTACAGGCTGTAACGCTTGGTAGCTTCGCGGCAACACAACTTGTTGGTTGTCCTGTCCTGTCCTGTCTTGGCAAGGGTATTGATCAAGGGTTACCCTCTAAAAAAAATAAATTCAGGTGTAGTCAATTTACAAGCGGTCATCGATATGGAAAAAATAAAAGTTCTCTTTGTCTGTATGGGCAATATTTGTCGTTCACCGACGGCTGAAGGCGTTTTTGAAAAACTGCTTAAAGAACAAAATTTAGAGCCGTATTTTACTATCGATTCAGCGGGTACTCATGCGTATCATGTCGGTGAGCCACCTGACTGGCGCTCGCAACAGGCGGCTTTAGATCGGGATGTTGAGCTTGCCCATTTACGCGCCAGAAAAGTTATTATGGGCGATTTCGAGGATTTTGATTTCTTGTTGGCAATGGATGATGATAATTTTGTCACCCTGATGAATGCCTGTCCCGAAGCCTATAAGAGCAAAATCAGCTATTTTCTTGATTACGCACCGCAGCTGGATGTCAGGGAAGTGCCTGATCCCTACTTTGGCGGAAAATATGGTTTTGAGCGGGTATTGGATATGATAGAAGCGGCTTCGGTGGGGTTTTTATCCATGTTACAGAAAACAGGGCGCGTTAATGAAAAAGTCTAAGGTGACGTCATGGCAATAGTATCCAATACCGTTGGGTATATGGATGGTGATGTGTTGCTGGAGGCTTTTTTTGCTTTTGACGATTCATTAACAGGTCGTAGACCCGCCGTTTTAATTAATCATACGTGGGCTGGCAGGGATGATTTTGTTGCAGAAAAAGCTAAAAAAATAGCCGCATTAGGTTATGTCGCTTTTGCTGTTGATATGTATGGTAAAGGCATTTTGGGTACAACGGCTGAAGAAAATGCAAAGCTCATGCAGCCTTTTATGGATAATCGGCATATCCTTGCAAAGCGTATGCAAGCAGCGCTGTATGCCGTGAAATTATTACCTTGGGTTGATGACAGTAAAGTGGCGGCGATGGGTTTTTGTTTTGGTGGCTTGTGTGCACTTGATTTAGCCAGGACGGGTGCTGATTTAAAAGGCGTCGTTAGTTTTCATGGTTTGTTGGGAGCCCCGGACAATACTCAGAGTAATCGTATTAAAGCCAAGGTTCTGGTTTTGCATGGTCACGATGATCCTATGGGGCCTGTTGAGGAAGTCATTGCTTTTGAACAGGAAATGACGCAAGCGGGTGTGGACTGGCAGTTTCATACCTTTGGCAATACAATGCACGCATTTACCAATCCGGTTGCTAATAATCCTGATTTTGGAACCGTATTTCAGCCTAATGCAGACCGGCGTTCATGGTTGTTGATGGAAAACTTCCTGACGGAAATCTTTGCATAAATCTTAACCTATCAACACCTTCGACTCACTATTGACGTGTGTTATAATAGCCAAGTTATTTAAAGTCATATAGACGCACTCAACGAAAGGAATCGTGAACGGTGCGGTTGTATTTAATCAATAAACCCTATCGATGCTTTGTTATCGGTAAACTGTTTATAATAGGGATCAATGTCAAACTTCGCTAAAGAAATTATTCCAGTCAATCTCGAAGACGAGATGAAACAGTCCTATCTCGATTACGCCATGAGCGTTATCGTGGGTCGAGCACTTCCAGATGTCAGAGATGGCTTAAAACCGGTTCATCGTCGCGTGTTATATGCAATGAGTGAGTTAGGAAACGATTGGAATAAGCCTTACAAAAAATCAGCCCGTATTGTCGGTGATGTTATTGGTAAATATCATCCTCATGGAGATACTGCGGTTTATGACACCATGGTTCGTATGGCTCAGTCTTTTTCCATGCGTTATATGCTAATTGACGGGCAGGGTAATTTTGGCTCTGTTGATGGTGATCCACCTGCCGCCATGCGTTATACGGAAGTTCGTATGGCGAAAATAGCCCATGAACTGCTGGCTGATTTGGATAAAGAGACGGTTAACTTTATCCCTAACTATGATGAGTCAGAAATACAGCCAGAAGTATTGCCCACCCGTGTGCCTAATTTATTGGTTAATGGTTCATCAGGTATTGCTGTGGGTATGGCGACCAATATACCTCCGCATAATTTGACGGAAGTGGTTAGTGCCTGTTTGGCAATGATTGATAATCCTGATGTCACTATCTTTGATTTAATGGAGCATATTCCAGGCCCTGATTTTCCAACCGCCGCTTTTATTAACGGTGCAGCTGGTATTTATAGCGCTTATACGACCGGTCGTGGCAAGATTTATTTACGCGCCCGTTGTCATTTTGAAAATATTGGCGATAGCAGTCGGCAAGCGATAATTACCACAGAATTACCGTATCAGGTCAACAAAGCACGGTTGCTAGAGAAAATTGCCGAGTTGGTTAAAGAAGGTAAACTTGAAGGTATTTCCGGTTTGCGTGATGAATCCGATAAAGACGGCATGCGCATGGTTGTCGAATTACGTCGCGGTGAAGTTCCTGAAGTTGTATTAAACAACCTTTATAAACAGACACAATTCCAGACCGTTTTTGGCATTAACATGGTTGCCTTGCTGGATGGTCGACCGCACTGTATGAACCTGCGGGATATTATTAGTGCGTTTATTAATCACCGGCGCGAAATTGTCACTCGCAGAACGATTTTTAATCTGCGCAGAGCCCGTGAAAGAGCACACATCTTGGAAGGTCTTGCCGTTGCTTTGGCTAATATTGATTTGATGATCGAATTGATCAAGACCTCCAGTAATCGGGAAGAAGCCAAGGTTGGTCTGCTTTCAAGAACTTGGGATGCAGGACTGGTTTCCACTTTGTTGGAACGCGCTGATGCATCACGCTCCAGACCAGAAGATTTGTCTGAAGAGTTTGGTATTCACGCCGGTATTTACCGTCTTTCTGAAACGCAGGCTCAAGCTATTCTTGATTTGCGTTTGCATCGATTGACCGGCTTGGAACAGGACAAGATAGTTCAGGAATATAAGCTTTTACTTGAGCAAATTGATGAGTATTTGTTTATTTTGGGTAACGATACGCGTTTGATGGAGATCATCAGGGAAGAATTGGTAGCCATTAAAGAGCAGTATTCTGATGCACGTCGCACTGAAATTATACAGAATCAGCTGGATTTATCAGAGCAGGATTTAATCACCGAAGAAGATATGGTAGTTACCATGTCCCATGAAGGCTATGTCAAGTCCCAGCCTTTAAGTGATTACAAGGCACAGCGCCGGGGCGGTCGAGGCAAATCAGCGACAGCCACTAAAGAGCTGGATTATGTTGACAAGCTAATCGTTGCCAATACACACGACACCATTTTATGCTTCTCTTCATTGGGTAAGGTTTATTGGATGAAAGTGTATCAATTGCCTGTTGCCAGTCGTGCAGCGAGAGGCAAGCCTTTTGTTAATTTATTGCCGCTTGAACAGGGTGAGAAAATTAATGCTATATTGCCTATTCGTGAATTCACGGACAATAAATTTATTTTTATGGCGACTTCAGCGGGTACTGTTAAAAAGACCCCGTTAAAAGAATTTGAGCGTCAACGAGCTACCGGTAAAATTGCTATCGATTTAAGGGACGACGATACGCTGGTAGGTGTTGCTGTAACGGACGGCCAGCAAAATGTTTTATTATTTGGCAGTACCGGTAAAGCCGTCTGTTTTAATGAAGCGGATGTGCGCTCCATGGGCAGAACCGCGTCAGGTGTACGTGGCATGCGCTTACAGGAAGGTCAAAAAATCATTTCCTTGATTATTGCCACCGAAGGCACAGTGCTTAATATTACCGAGAACGGTTATGGCAAACGCACCAAGCTTGAAGAATTTACCTGTCATAAACGTGGTGGGCAGGGGTTGATTGCCATACAAACATCGGAGCGTAATGGTGCTGTAGTGGGAGCTGTATTGGTGAATGATAATGATGAACTCATGTTAATTACCGATGGCGGTACCTTGGTACGTACCCGCGTTGATGGTATTTCAGTGGTCGGCAGAAATACCCAGGGTGTCACGATTATTCGCTTGGATAAAAAAGAAAAAGTCATTGGCGTTGATAAGATTGAAGGTTTGGCGGGTATTGATGATGCCGATGAAGACGATATCGATAGTATATTGGACGCTGATAGCGTAATAGGCGATGAGGTTGATTCAGAAGGCCGTATGGATTTAGATGATGACGATGATGTATCTTCTACAGAAGATGAGGCAGACTCAGGCGATGACGCTGATTTAAACGATAGTGCAGATGATGATCATGACTAAGATTTACTCGTAGCCAAGATCCAGTTTCGCGATTACAAATCAGGGTGGGCAGTGTTTTTCTGCCCATCTTTTTATCAGGATTTCAGCGGTTAATGGTGGGCAAAAATGCTGCCCTTACGCGTGAACGACTAAATTATGTCCATTTTATAACTTTAACCAAGAGAAAAATTATGTCCAGAGTTTATAATTTTAGTGCGGGGCCGTCAGTATCCCCTGAATCGGTATTGCTGCAAGCTCAGCAAGAGTTATTGGAATGGCGCGATAGTGGCATGTCTGTGATGGAAATGAGTCATCGTGGCAAGCATTTTTCGATTATTGCCGAAGAGTTGGAAAGTGATTTAAGAAGCCTGCTGGCTGTTCCCGATAATTATAAGGTGTTGTTTTTGCAAGGCGGTGCGTCAGCGCAGTTTTCATTGATTCCACAAAATATTTTAAAGGATAAAACCAAAGCTTGTTATCTGAATACCGGTGCATGGTCTGAAAAAGCGATTAAAGACGCACAGAGTTATTGTGAAGTGTTGGTGAGTGCAAGCTCGGAAGATACCCGATTTACCAGTATTCCCGAGGCATCAACCTGGCTTTTGGACGAGCAGGCGGCCTATCTGCACTATACCTCCAATGAAACCATTCATGGCGTAGAGTTTCAAAGTACTCCTGATTCCAAGGGCTTGCCGCTGGTATCGGATATGTCATCCAATATTTTATCGCGCAAAATTGATGTCAGTCAGTATGGTTTGATTTATGCGGGAACTCAAAAAAATATGGGGCCTGCCGGTGTTACTGTGGTTATTGTCAGGGATGATTTAATCGGACATGTCAGTAAAACAACGCCCCCGGTATTTAATTATGCTGAGCAGGCAAAAAACCAGTCCATGCTTAACACGCCCGCAACCTACAATTGGTATCTCGTGGGTCTGGTGCTTAAGTGGTTAAAAGCGCAAGGTGGCGTTGAGGCCATTGAACAACTTAATATCGCCAAAGCGGCAAAACTGTATCAAGCTATTGATCAATCGACTTTGTATTCAAATCCGGTAGCTATTCCGTTTCGTTCACGCATGAATGTACCGTTTATTCTGGGCGACGAAAGCTTGGATAAGCCCTTCCTTGTGGCAGCAGAAGCGAATGGACTATTTGAATTAAAAGGCCATCGTTCGGTGGGTGGTATGCGAGCCAGTATTTACAATGCCATGCCTGAAGCGGGTGTCTTGGCCTTGATTGATTTTATGGCTGAATTTGAACGCACCCATTAATCGAAACCTATCAACACAGAGTAGCGTAATGTCATCAATCACTCCACTTTCTGATTTAAGAGACAAAATTGATACAATCGATGAGCAGATTCTGCAATTGATTAATCAGCGTGCGTCTTGTGCGGTTGAAGTTGCCAAAACCAAAAGTGCTCAGGGTGAGCAAGGTACTTTTTATCGCCCGGACAGAGAAGCGTTGGTTTTAAGGCGAATTATGGACTTAAATCAAGGGCCGTTGACTGATAACACCGCTGCCCGCTTTTTTAGAGAGATAATGTCGGCTTGTTTGGCGCTGGAAAAGCCAATGGATATTGCTTTTTTAGGGCCAGAGGGTACATTTACCCAGCAAGCGGCGTATAAGCACTTTGGGCACGCGGTTAAAACCACTCCGGTTGCCACAATAAACGAGATATTTAATGCGGTGGAATGCGGTCATTGCGAGTTTGGCGTGGTTCCCGTTGAAAACTCTACCGAAGGTATCATTAGTCATACGTTGGATCGGTTTTTAACATCACCGCTGAAAATTTGCGGTGAAGTTGAAATCAGGGTACATCAAAACCTGATGGGGCACGCAACCCATCTTGCTGAGATCACTGAAGTGTTTTCACATCAACAATCACTGGCGCAATGTCGTCAATGGTTGGAAAATCATTTGCCACAGGCGAAACTGACGGCGGTTAATAGTAATGCCGAGGCCGCACGCCTGGCGACAATCAATAAAAAAACCGCCGCGATTGCGGGTGTTGTTGCCGCTGAAATTTATAATCTAAAAATTATTGAAAAAAGTATTGAGGACGAGCCCAATAACACGACTCGGTTTATTATTGTTGGGCAACAATCACCGTCGCCTACTGGCAACGATAAAACTTCTCTGGTAGTTTCTACAGGTAATCAGCCGGGAGCATTGCATAAAATTCTTGAACCTTTCGCAAAGTTGGGTATAGGAATGGTTAATATTGAATCTAGGCCTTCGCGTCAGGGCTTGTGGGATTATATTTTTTTTATTGACATAGAAGGGCATGGCGAAGATGAAGTGGTTGCCCAGGCTTTGGAAATGGTTAAAGACAACGTTAAGATGTTCAAATTATTGGGGTCTTATCCTAAAGCCGTTCTATAACCTATTGTTAATATTTATTTTCGCAACGATACTAGTTAAATATTTTTAGTTAAAATTCATGAATTATACCGATAACATTTACAATCTTGCCGCATCGGGTGTGCAGCGACTTATTCCTTATAAGGCGGGCAAGCCGATTGAGGAGCTTGAACGCGAACTGGGACTCACTCAGATTATCAAGCTGGCATCCAATGAAAATCCTTTGGGGCCGGGGGGGAAATCGCTGGCTGCCATTCAGGCAACTTTGTCATCGTTGGCGCTGTACCCTGATGGCAGTGGTTTTGCATTAAAACAGGCGTTAGCCGAGAAATATGCGCTCGATCCCAGCCAGATAACGCTGGGTAACGGTTCCAATGAACTGCTTGAGCTGGTAGCCAGGGCATTTTTAACACCGGAGCTTGAGGTGGTATTTTCACAGCATGCTTTTGCTGTTTACCCTCTCGTAACGCAAGCGGCAGGCGCGACTGCGATTGTTGTTCCGGCCTTGAATTATGGTCATGATTTGGATGCCATGCTCCAAGCCGTCACTGAAAAAACACGCTTGGTGTTTATCGCTAATCCCAATAATCCGACGGGTACTTTGCTAAGTCAAGCGAGTTTGGCGCGCTTTATTGGTGCCTTGCCTGACACCTGTTTATGTGTGCTTGACGAGGCCTATTTTGAATTTGTTAGCCATGTTGAGCTGGTTAACTCAATTGATTGGTTGAAAAAATTCCCTAATTTATTGATTACAAGAACTTTTTCCAAAGCTTATGGATTGGCCGGGTTGCGGGTCGGTTATGGTTTATCCAGTCCGCAGCTTGCTGATATTCTTAATCGGGTGCGCCAGCCTTTTAATAATAATATGCTGGCTTTAGCCGCTGCAGAAGCAGCTTTGTCTGATGCAGAATTTCTGCAGCAGACCATCGCTGTGAATGAGCAGGGGATGCAGCAATTAACGGATGGCTTTAAAAATCTGGGTCTGGAATGGATTCCGTCAGCGGGAAATTTTGTGTTGGTCGATTTAAAGCAAGCAGGACAGCCTGTTTATGAGGCCTTGCTACGTAAGGGCGTAATTGTAAGGCCCGTCGGTAATTATGAATTACCGAATCATTTGCGTATCAGCATCGGCACTGCGTCAGAAAATCAATTGTTCCTCCAGGCATTAACGGCTACATTGACTAATGTTTGACCGGCTTTGTATGGTCGGTGTTGGCTTAATTGGCGGTTCAGTTGCTCGTGCAGCTCGGCATTACGGGTTAAGCAAAAGCATTGTTGGATATGGTCGCCAAGAGGATTTGCAAAATCTGGAGGCGGCAAAACGACTGGGTGTTATTGATGACTATTATTTACAGATAGAGCAAGCTTTGCGCGGTGCGGATTGTGTTGTGATAGCCACGCCGGTTGCGTCTATTGAAAGTATTTTTGAATTGCTGAAACCGTTTTGGACGGAACACACTATTTATACCGATGTAGGCAGCACCAAGGGCAGTGTGATTGCAGCGGCACAGCGGGTTTTTGGCTCAGTACCTGATAATTTGGTGCCTGCGCATCCCATTGCAGGGGCCGAGCAGAGTGGTGTGGACGCCTCCATCGTTGATTTGTTTGTGAATAAGCGCCTCATTATTACGCCTCTAGGTCATACTCGGACAGAAGCTTTGCATAAAATCCAATGTTTCTGGGAGCGCTGCGGATCAGTAGTATCAATGATGGATGTTAATCGTCATGATGCGGTGTTGGCGGCTACCAGTCATTTACCCCATATTCTGGCTTTTGCTTTAGTAGATATGCTGGGTCATAAAGATGAGCAAAGTGAAATTTTTAAATATGCGGCAGGCGGCTTTAGAGATTTTACCAGGATTGCATCCAGCGATCCGACCATGTGGCGGGATATTTGTTCAGCCAATAAAAATGAAATAATCCCGTTGCTTGAACGCACCCGGGAACAACTGGATAAAATACAGCGCTTGCTTGAAAATGATGATAGCCAGCAGCTTTTAACCCTTTTTGCGTATGCCAACACTGCAAGGCAGCGCTTTCTTAATCAGTTTGAAGGAAATATGTCAAAATCAATCACATTTGAAGTGCAACCAGGTGGCGTGTTACAGGGTGAAGCGCGAGTGCCGGGTGACAAATCCATGTCACATCGTTCTGTTATGCTAGGCTCCCTGGCTGATGGAATTACTCATGTTAAAGGCTTTCTTGAAGCCGAAGATGCCCTGGCAACATTGCAGGCATTTCGTGACATGGGTGTGGAAATTGAAGGGCCGGTTAATGGTTGCTTAACGATTCATGGAGTTGGCAAACAAGGTTTAAAAGCGCCTAAAAATGAGTTGTATTTGGGTAATTCGGGTACTTCAATGCGCTTGTTGAGCGGATTATTGGCGGGACAGTCATTTAATTCTGTACTGACTGGCGATAAGTCTTTATCCGGTAGGCCTATGAAACGGGTCACTGAGCCATTAGCGTTGATGGGAGCCGATATAAAAGCCACGGAAAAAGGCACGGCACCGCTTTATATTACAGGCAAAGCAGGCCATTTGAAGGGTATAGATTACGTGATGCCCATGGCAAGTGCACAAGTAAAATCCTGTTTGTTGTTGGCAGGGATGTACGCCGACGGTGAAACCAGTGTTACTGAGCCTGCGCCGACACGCGACCATACTGAACGAATGCTGTCAGGATTTTCATACCCGGTTAAGAAGCAGGGCAGTAAAGCCAGTATTACTGCTGAAGGTCATTTGACAGCAACGGATATTGATGTGCCCAGCGATATTTCTTCGGCTGCTTTCTTTTTAGTCGGTGCCTCCATTGCACCTGGTTCTGATTTATTGTTAAAGCATGTAGGCATTAACCCTACACGCACCGGTGTTATCGATATTCTTAGGTTGATGGGGGCTAATATTGACGTGCTTAATGAGCGCATCGTGGGTGGTGAGCCGGTTGCTGATTTACATGTGGTTTACAGTCCTTTAAAAGGCATCGATATACCTGAGCATTTAGTACCCTTGGCAATTGATGAATTTCCGGTATTATTTGTTGCTGCCGCCTGTGCGGAAGGGCAAACCCGTTTAAGCGGCGCCGAGGAACTTAGAGTCAAGGAATCAGACCGTATTCAGGTTATGGCCGACGGCTTGCAATTATTGGGTGTCGATGCGCAGCCAACTGCGGATGGTATGATTATTCAAGGCGGTCCAATAGGCGGAGGCGTGGTTACATCTCATGGCGATCATCGCATTGCCATGTCTTTTTCGATTGCCGGATTGCGAGCCAATGCACCCATTACCATTCTGGATTGCGCTAATGTGAATACCTCTTTTCCCGAGTTTAAAGACTTGGTGAAACGGTTGGGTTTGGCTTTGGTTTGTACGGAGTCTTGATGCACATTCCGGTTCTAACAATTGATGGTCCGAGTGGCGCTGGCAAAGGAACGGTCAGTCGATTGGCAGCAAAAAAACTGGGTTGGCATTATCTGGACAGTGGTTCTATTTATCGATCATTGGCTATTGCATTGCAAAAGACGTCTGTTGATTTTGAAAACGTCAGTGAGATTGTTAAAGTAGCGCAAGCGATGATGTTAGAGTTTGACTGTGGTGATGAATTAATCGTCAAACTCAATGGCGAGGACATTACCAGTCAATTAGGGCTTGAAAGTACGGGTAGTATCGCTTCGCAGATTGCCGCGCTGCCGGATGTAAGACGGGTATTATTGCAGAAGCAGCAAGATTTCAGGCGGGCACCTGGACTGGTTGCAGATGGCCGTGATATGGGGACTGTCGTTTTTCCGGATGCTGATAATAAAGTTTTTTTAACGGCCAGCGCAGCAAAAAGGGCTGAAAGAAGATATAAACAGTTGATGGAAAAAGAAATAGATGCTAACCTTGCACAAATAACCAATGAGATAGACGTGCGTGATCGCCGCGATAGGGAGCGTGAAACCGCTCCATTAGCAATGGCAAGTGACGCACTTTATATTGATTCTTCAGACATGACGATAGATGCCGTGATTGAAGAAGTTTTGAATTTAATCCGTTAAGGGTTTTTGTCTGGCCTCACTTAATTGTAAGTGTGGTTTTTTTTAACTTTGATAAAGAAAAGGTTTGTTCGAGTTTCGACAAACTTGGGAAATAATAAAATGAGCGAAAGCTTTGCTGCATTACTCGAAGAAAGTTTAACCAGAACCAAAATGAGTCCTGGTGCCATGTTGATGGGTACAGTAATTGATATCGAAAATGATATGGTTATTGTCAGTACACATTCTAAATCAGAAGGCGTCATTCCTAAATGGCAGTTTCTAAACAACGATGGCGAATTAGAAGTTGCAATTGGCGATGAAGTCGAAGTTGCACTTGATTTATTTGAAGACGGTTTAGGCGCTACACTTCTTTCCCGAGATAAAGCTAAGAAAAACAAAGCCTGGTCCGAACTCGAAACTGCTTTTGATAAAGAAGCAACCATTATCGGTCGTATTACCGGTAAAGTTCGCGGTGGATTTACAGTGTCGGTTGGAGCTTTACGTGCCTTCTTGCCTGGTTCATTGGTTGACGTTCGCCCAATCAGAGATACGACTTTCCTGGAAAATCGTGATCTGGAATTTAAAGTTATCAAAATCGACCAAAAACGTAATAACGTTGTTCTGTCACGTCGCGCAGTTGTAGAAAAAGAATACAGTGCAGAAAGAGAAGAATTACTGAAAACACTGGAAGAAGGCGCAGTAGTTACCGGTGTTGTTAAAAATCTGACTGATTATGGCGCATTCATTGATTTGGGTGGCATTGACGGTCTATTACATATTACTGATATGGCATGGCGTCGTGTACGTCATCCGTCT
>SESD01000532.1_pt1 | contig 23494 bp, 21 predicted proteins | sample 3171411 | NCBI WGS metagenome assembly SESD01 (sample SAMN06051880, study PRJNA518727) | freshwater metagenome | biome: subpolar coniferous forest; feature: holomictic lake; material: water; isolation source: holomictic Lake 442, 16.5 m depth | place: Canada: near Kenora, Ontario | collected...
AATTGCGGAGGCATTTTATATTGCAAGCACTGGTCGCCCTGGTGCAGTGCTAGTTGATATTGCCAAAGATGCATTGCAAAAAGAGACCACCTTTAACTATCCAAAAAATGTTTCACTAGCTGGTTATAACCCAGTAGTTGAACCAAAACAATCTGCTGTCCTTGATGCAGCAGCGTTAATCGCTCAATCTAAGAAGCCGGTGCTCTATGTTGGTGGTGGAGTTATTAAAGCTAATGCGGCAAAAGAGTTAATGCAGCTTGCAGAGATTACCGGTGTGCCAGTTGTGACAACTTTGATGGCACGAGGTGCATTCCCTGATTCGCACAAGCAACATCTTGGTATGCCTGGTATGCATGGCACAGTTGCCGCGGTTACCGCATTACAAAAGGCAGATTTGCTAATTACCTTAGGCGCTAGATTTGATGACCGAGTAACTGGCAAGCTCTCTACCTTTGCACCAAAAGCTAAAATTATTCACGCCGATATTGATCCAGCAGAGATTGGTAAGAATCGCCATGCCGATGTTGCATTGGTAGGAGATCTTAAAAATATCTTGCGAGCGTTAAACCCTGCTACTAAAGCAGCTCTTGCAAAATCTGCGCCAGATTTAACACCATGGCTTAATGAGGTTTATGGCTGGAGATCAAAGTTTCCACTTGGTTATGACAAACCATCTGATGGCTCTGTCTCACCACAGAATGTAATTGAGCGAATTGGCAAAATCTCAGGTCCTGACACAATATTTACAGCAGGTGTTGGCCAACATCAGATGTGGGCATCTCAATTTATCGGTTATGAAAAACCTAGAACCTGGCTTAACTCAGGTGGCTTAGGAACGATGGGCTATGCAGTACCTGCTGCAATGGGGGCAAAGGTAGGAGCTCCTGACACAACAGTTTGGGCAATTGATGGTGATGGTTGTTTTCAAATGACAAATCAAGAGTTAGTAACTTGTGCAATAAATAATATTCCAATCAAGGTTGCAGTAATTAATAATGAATCACTAGGAATGGTTCGCCAGTGGCAGACTTTGTTTTATAACCAGCGGTATTCAAATACCGATCTGCACTCAAAGCGGATTCCAGATTTTAAATTACTAGCTGAGGCGATGGGTTGTGTGGGACTTCGATGTGAGAGACCTGAGGATGTTGACAAGACAATTGAGGCTGCAATGGAGATTAATGATCGCCCAGTTGTAGTTGATTTTAATGTTCACCGTGATGCAATGGTTTGGCCGATGGTGGCAGCTGGCACATCAAATGATGATATTACTGTTGCCAGATCTATGGCTCCAGTATGGGATTCACAGGAGTTGTAATGGCAATCCATACATTAGCGGTTTTAGTTGAGAACTCACCTGGTGTTCTAGCACGGGTTGCTTCATTGTTTTCTCGTCGTGGTTACAACATTGATTCACTCGCTGTTGGTCCAACTGAGAATCCAAAGGTTTCTCGTATGACTATTGTTTTAAATTTAGAAGGGCATGCTTTAGATCAAGTGAGCGCACAATTATTTAAATTAGTAAATGTAATCGGCATCTCTGAGATGAAGGATTCTGATTCACTAAAACGAGAGATTTTATTAGTTAAGGTGGCAAATAATGCTGCTAATAAAGAGGTTGCAAGTAAGCATAAGGCGGTTATTTCAGATGAAACAACAACAACTATCTCAATAGAGGCGGTTGGGCAATCATTTGAGATTGAAGCACTACTTGCAGATTTAAAGCCAAATGAAATTCGAGAGTTAGTTCAATCAGGCTTGGTGGCATTAGAGCGGGGCGCCAGCACCTTGGCAGACCGTACGCTAAGCACCATGGGAACTGCTAACGAGTCAGATCCAAATAGTTCCACAGCTGATTACCAAAATTAATTACTATCAAATAAACCAACGAAATAAGGAGAAACAAAGTGGCAACGATGTATCACGATGAAGATGCAGATCTAGCAATTATCCAATCCAAAAAGGTTGCGGTAATTGGCTATGGCTCACAAGGACATGCACACGCCTTATCACTTCGTGATAGCGGTGTTGATGTAGTAGTTGGTTTAGCTGATGGCTCTAAATCTCGCGCAAAAGCTGAGGCTGAAGGACTTAAGGTAGCAACAGTTGCTGAGGCAGTTAAGGGCGCTGATGTAATTATGTTGCTGGCTCCAGATCATGTGCAGCGCCATATCTATAATGATTCAATCGCACCAAATATTAAAGATGGTGCAGCATTATTCTTTGGTCATGGTTTTAATATTCGCTTTGGTTATATCAAGCCATCTGCCAATGTAGATGTTTGTATGGTTGCACCAAAGGGACCAGGGCATTTAGTTCGCCGTGAGTACACAGCAGGTAGAGGTGTTCCAGTAATTGTTGCAGTAGAACAAGATGCAACTGGAAATGCATGGCCGCTAACTCTTTCTTACGCCAAAGCAATTGGTGGACTTCGTGCCGGCGGAATCTTGACTACCTTCACAGAGGAGTGCGAAACAGATTTATTTGGCGAGCAATCAGTTCTATGTGGCGGCGCATCCCAATTAGTTATGTATGGCTTTGAAACCTTAATTGAGGCAGGCTACCAACCAGAGGTTGCCTACTTTGAGTGTCTGCATGAGCTAAAACTTATTGTTGATCTTATGTATGAAGGCGGCATTGCAAAACAACGCTGGTCAGTATCTGACACAGCTGAGTATGGTGATTACATCTCAGGTCCTAGAGTTATTGATCCAAGTGTTAAAGAGAATATGAAGGCAGTACTTGCCGATATTCAATCTGGTTCATTTGCTAAGCGCTTTATTGATGATCAAGATAAGGGCGCTCCTGAGTTTAAATCACTACGCGCAAAGGGTGAATCACATCCAATTGAGCAGGTTGGTAGAGATCTGCGCAAGCTTATGTCTTGGGTTAAGTCTGATAAAGATGATTATAAAGAAGGAAATGTAGCGCGTGGCTAAACCTGTTGTATTAATTGCTGAGGAGTTAAGTCTTGCGACGATAGATGCGTTAGGACCTGAGTTTGAGGTGCGCAATTGCAATGGCGCAGATCGAGCTGAGTTGCTCACCGCTCTTTCTAAAGGAGTAGACGCGGTATTAATTCGCTCTGCTACCAAGATGGATGCGGAAGCTATTGCAGCTGCAAAAGGTTTAAAAGTAATTGCAAGAGCTGGTGTTGGTTTAGATAATGTTGAAATTCCGGCTGCAACCGCTGCTGGAGTGATGGTAGTAAATGCACCAACTTCAAATATTGTTTCAGCTGCTGAGCTTGCAATTGGATTACTACTTGCATCTGCCAGATCAATCTCACCAGCACATGCAGCGCTTAAAAATGGGAAGTGGGCACGCTCTAAATACACAGGGGCAGAATTATTTGAGAAGACTTTAGGAGTTGTTGGTTTTGGCAAAATTGGGCAATTAGTTGCACACCGAATGCAAGCATTTGGTATGGAGGTAGTTGCTTATGATCCATATCTACAGCCAGCAAGAGCTGCGCAATTAAATGTAAGGCTAGTTGAGTTAGATGAATTACTTAAGGTGAGTGATTTTATAACTATCCACCTACCTAAAACTAAAGAGACTACTAATTTAATTGGTACTGAAGCATTAAAGAAGGTTAAGCCAACAGTGCGAATTATTAATGCTGCTCGTGGTGGTGTGTTAGATGAGGCAGCTCTTTATGAAGCACTCAAAGATGGCAGAGTTGCAGGTGCTGGCCTTGATGTATTTGCTACAGAGCCATGTACTGATTCACCATTATTTACTTTAGATAATGTTGTTGCGACGCCTCATTTAGGTGCATCAACAGATGAAGCGCAGGAGCGGGCTGGAATCGCTGTTGCAGTTTCTGTTCGTAAAGCACTCTCAGGTGAGTTAGTTCCTGATGCAGTAAATGTAAAAGGTGGCGCAATTGATCAAGCAGTTCGTCCAGCTCTGGGATTAGTTGAGAAGTTAGCAAAGGTCGCCACCGCACTTGCAACAGATGTGATCTCAACTATTGATGTTGAAGTCCGTGGTGAGATTGCCGCTCTTGATGTTTCAGTTCTTTCTACAAGTGCGCTAAAAGGTGCACTACTTGCAATGGGAGCTGAGGATGTTACCTATGTAAATGCACCGGCATTAGCTGCTGAGCGCTCCCTTACCTCAAATGTTTCAACAGATACTGAAAGTCCAGATCATCGTAATTTAGTTTCAGTAAGAGCAGCATCTGCTGATGGCAGCCAAGTTTTTGTTAGTGGAACTTTGATGGGTATTAAGCAGGTTCAAAAGATTGTGGCAATTGATAAGTTAGATCTTGATCTTAAGCCAACAAATAATCTTTTATTCCTGCGCTATACCGACCGCCCTGGTGTTGTTGGCGTAGTTGGAAACTCACTTGGAAAATTAAAGATTAATATTGCCGATATGCAGGTTGGTCGTACCCAAGAGGGCGGCCAGGCACTTATGGCATTAACAGTTGACTCTGCAATTCCTAATGATGTAATTGAGGTTATTGCTAAGGAGACTGGTGCATCTTTGGTTCGCTCTGTGAATTTGGTAAGTGAATGAAGAGTTTTAATTTAGCAGTCATTGCCGGTGATGGAATTGGACCAGAGGTAGTAGCTGAAGGCATAAAGGTACTAGATGTCATTGCAAAAAAATATGATCTAGCCTTTAACAAAACAAATTATGAATTAGGTGCTGCTTATTGGCATAAGACTGGTGAAACACTTCCTGATTCAGTAATGGCAGAGCTTGCAAAAGCGGATGTGATTTTATTGGGAGCGGTTGGGGATCCAACTGTGCCAAGTGGTGTATTAGAGCGAGGATTACTACTTAAATTACGTTTTGCTTTTGAGCATTACATAAATCTGCGGCCAGCAAAGTTATTTCCTGGCGTTACCTCACCAATTACAAATAATAAAGGTATTGATTTCATAGTAGTTAGAGAGGGAACTGAAGGTTTATATGTTGGTGCTGGCTCAATAAAGGATGAGGGCACAAACAAAGAGCTAGCAATTGAGGAGTCTATTAATACCTATAAAGGTATCGAGCGAGTCATTAGAGATGCATTTGGTAGAGCGATGGCACGTCCTCGTAAGAAACTTACCTTAGTTCATAAGAACAATGTGTTAACTAGAGCAGGTGGTCTTTGGACTCGTGTTTTCAATGAGGTTGCAAAGGACTTCCCACAAGTAACAACAGATTACCTACATGTTGATGCTGCCTCAATGTTTTTTGTAACAAACCCAGAGCGCTTTGATGTAGTGGTAACTGATAATCTATTTGGTGACATAATTACTGATATTGCAGCTGCAATCTGTGGTGGAATTGGACTAGCAGCTAGTGGCAATATCAATCCAACCGGTGCCTTTCCTTCTATGTTTGAACCAGTTCATGGCTCAGCCCCTGATATTGCTGGAAAGAACTTAGCTGATCCAACTGCAACTGTATTATCTGTTGCCATGATGTTAAATCACCTAGGGCAGAGCCAAGCTGCAAGTGATGTTGAAGCAGCAGTTGCCAAGGATTTGGTAAGCCGTGGTGATAAGAAGCGCTCTACAACTGAAATTGGTGATGCATTGGTAAAGGCTCTCTCATGAAGGTAATTAGTAAACCAAATACGAAGCCGCTAGATGCAGCAGAGCGTAATAAAAGAGTTGCCGAGCCTGGCTTTGGTAAGTACTACACCGACAATATGGTTATTGCCCAGTGGAGTGAAGCAACTGGTTGGTCTGATGCAACATTGCAGGCCTATGGTCCACTCTCATTAGATCCTGCCACCATGGTTTTTCACTATGGCCAAGAGATATTTGAAGGAATGAAGGCTTATACCCAACCAGATGGCGGTATTTCATTATTTAGACCAGAGGCAAATGCAAAACGTTTTGCAAAATCAGCGGCCAGAATTACGTTGCCACAGATGCCAGTTGAATTTTTTGTGCAAACAGTTGAGGAGTTAGTTAAGCAAGATAAGGGTTGGGTGCCAAGTAAGGTTGGTGAATCTTTATATTTACGCCCCTTTATGATTGCAACTGAGGTTGGACTTGGCGTTCGTCCATCTAATCACGCAACCTATGTATTAATTGCCACCCCTGCTGCTGCTTACTTTAACGCAGCAAAAGCGGTAACAGTTTGGATCTCAACTGAGTATGTCAGAGCAGCATTAGGTGGCACAGGGGAAGCAAAGTGCGGTGGAAATTACGCAGCCTCACTCCTTGCACAAAAACAAGCAGCACAAGAGGGTTGTGATCAGGTTGCATATATTGATGCGGTAGAACGCAAGTGGGTAGAGGAGATGGGTGGAATGAATCTCTACTTTATTAAGGGAAGTGGCAAAGCAGCCAAGATAATGACGCCAAAACTAACCGGCACATTACTTCCTGGCATAACCCGTGATTCAATTCTAACTTTAGCTAATGATCTTGGATATAAAACTGAGGAAACCATGATTTCAATTGATGATTGGCGTGATGGGGTTAAATCTGGTGAGATCACTGAAATCTTTGCTTGTGGCACCGCCGCTGTTGTCTCTGCAGTAGGGGCAGCAAAAAGTGTTCATGGCACTTGGCAAACTGGTGATGGAAATCCTGGCGTAATTACCAATGAGATTCGCGCAGCACTTCTTGGAATTCAACATGGCTCTGCCCCAGATAAGTATGGCTGGAATAAGCGGATTATCTGATGACTATTAATGATTCATTTCATATCTATGACACCACACTTCGCGATGGCGCCCAACAAGAGGGATTAAATCTCTCTGTCCACGACAAGTTAACTATTGCTCGGCATCTAGATGATTTAGGTGTTGGTTTTATTGAAGGTGGTTGGCCAGGGGCTAATCCAAAAGACACTGAGTTTTTTAAATTAGCTCAAACTGAGTTAAAGCTAAAGAATGCAACCTTTGTAGCCTTTGGTGCAACTAGAAGGCCTGGAGTTAAAGCTGCCGATGATCAACTACTACGGGCATTGCAAGATTCAAAGGCGCCGGTAGTAACTTTGGTTGCAAAGAGTCATGATCGCCATGTTGATCTTGCGCTTAAGACTGATCTTGATCAAAATCTTGCGATGATCACCGACTCTATTAAGTTTTTAAAAGCAGGTGGACAAAGAGTTTTCTTAGATGCAGAGCACTTCTTTGATGGTTACCTATCTAATAAGGCATACGCACTTGAGGTGGTAAGAGCTGCGGTTGAGGCAGGAGCTGATGTTGTAGCACTTTGTGACACAAATGGCGGAATGCTCCCTGATCAATTATCAAATATTGTTCATGAGGTATTAACCACTTCATCTGCTCGGCTTGGTATTCATTGCCACAATGACACAGGGTGCGCTGTTGCTAACTCACTTGCTGCAATCTCTGCCGGTGTTACCCATGTGCAAGGAACATTAAATGGATATGGTGAGCGAACAGGCAATGCCGATTTAGTAAATATCATTGCAAATCTTGAATTAAAGAAAGATAAATTAGTACTACCACAAGGAAAATTGCAGGAGGCATTTCGTATTTCTCACGCTGTTGCAGAAATTACAAATGTGGCGCCAAGTGCGCGCCAACCATATGTTGGCACCTCAGCCTTTGCTCATAAAGCAGGGCTTCATGCATCTGCAATCAAGGTAGATCCAATGATGTATCAACATGAGACTCCAGAGTCAGTTGGTAATGACATGCGAATGTTGGTCTCCGAGATGGCAGGCCGGGCCTCAATCGAACTTAAATCAGTTGAGCTTGGAATTGATTTAAAGGGAGATAAGGATTTAATTGGCAGAGTTGTTGAGAAGGTTAAAGAGATGGAAGGACGCGGCTTTACCTTTGAAGCAGCAGATGCCTCCTTTGAATTACTACTTCGCACTGAGGTAGAAGGAAAGCGGCCAAGCTTTTTCACAATTGAAGATTGGCAAACCACGGTTCACCAAGATGAATCTGGCAAAGTTACATCTAAGGCGACTGTAAAAATTAAGGCTAATGGAGAAACAATCTCTGCGACAGGTGTTGGAAATGGTCCGGTTAACGCAATAGATAACGCACTTCGTTCTGGCCTTGAGAAGTTTTATCCAGAGCTTTCAAAACTTGAGTTGACTGATTACAAAGTTCGTATTTTAGAAGGCCGACTTGGCACAAGTGCGGTTACTCGGGTTTTAGTTGAAACTAGTGATGGATTAGGTGAGTGGAGCACAATTGGCGTTCATGAGAACGTAATTGCAGCCTCAGCAATGGCATTAGATGACGCGGTTACCTATGGCTTACTCAGACAAGGGCGCAAACCCGAGTAATCTGCTGATCATGTCCGCCGCGCTAATCACCCAATATGAAGAGCATCTGGCCTTGGTTAGAAACCTATCTGATAACTCAATTAGAGGTTATGTCACAGATTTAGAATCTTTTCTTAAACATATGGAGAAGCTTGGAATAGTTGAGTTTAATCAATTAGAGATAGAACATATTCGCTCCTGGCTTGCTAACCTGCAAAGCACTGGTATTGCCAGAGCAACCTTGACTAGAAGAATTGTTTCAATCCGGGCTTTCACAAATTGGGCAGCAGCAAGTGGTTGGTTAACCTCTGATTTAGGAGCAAATCTGGCAATTCCTAAGCCACATAAAGTATTACCAGAGGTGCTAAATATTGAAGAAGCATCTGCAGTATTAAAAGCACTTGAGGTTAGAGCTGGTGAGGATACAACGGCAATTAATCTGCGTGACTTAGCGATGTTAGAGGTCTTATATGCATCTGGAATTAGAGTTTCAGAGTTGTGCGGATTAAATATTAGCGACATTGATACCAGTCGAAATACCTTAACTGTGATTGGTAAGGGCAATAAGCAGCGAGTAGTGCCACTTGGAATTCCAGCAATGGCTGCATTACAAAATTACTTAACAGCTGCCCGTAATGAATTTGTTAATCAACTATCGCAATCTGCTGTCTTCTTAGGCTCTAGAGGTAAGAGGATTGATCAACGAACAGTTCGCGAGGTTGTTTATGAAGCGATGAAGGCGGTGGGAGCAACAATGGGACCACATGGATTGCGCCATAGCGCAGCTACCCATTTACTAGAAGGCGGGGCAGACCTGCGAACAGTGCAGGAAATATTAGGTCATGCATCTTTATCTACCACTCAGATCTATACCCATGTTTCCCCAGAACGTTTGCAATCTGCATACAAACAAGCACATCCAAGGGCATAAGTTAATAAATGAAGATTGAGTTGCCGTTTGCGATTGCGCAGTTGAATGAGCGAGTTAAATCTGAACAATTTGTTAGAGCGGTTTTATCTGGCCAAAGGCGTAATATGCAAACAGAGTATGAACGAGTTGATATCAAGCCAGTATTAATAAAGGATGAAATAAAACTTCAGGTAGTAAGCAGTAATGGCAAGCAGGATATAACTAAAAATGTTGAGTTAGATTTTGATTTTACCCCCCTCCTTAGTAGTGGCTTTGCCAATCTACAAGCAGATACCACCACTGAGTCATACTCGATTCAGATATCTAAAAAAGATGAGGCGATTGTTTCAGTAGGTAAGGTTAAGTTAAGTAGAGATTTAACTCATGACCGGCAGAAGGAACGAATGCTGGCGGAGAGTAACCAGATATTTAAAGCGCTAGATATGTCAGATATGTTGGGCCGGATTAAACCTAGCAAGATGGATAAGTACAAGCAGGTGGATGAGTTTTTAAGGTTACTTAACCAAGCAGTAGATGGGCAATTTACCAATCAAGATCAATTATCAGTTGTTGATCTAGGTTGCGGCCATGCCTACTTAACCTTTGGTGTGGGTGAGTACTTTAAAGATAAGTTTAAAAAAGTTGCAATCTTAGGAGTTGATGAACGAGTAGAGTCAAAAGATCACAATGAGAGGATTGCTAGCAAATTAAATGTTGATGCAAAATTTATTGCAGCTAAAATTGCCGATACACCAAATCAAAAGGTTGATATCGCAATTGCCCTTCACGCCTGTGATACCGCAACCGATGATGCAATTTCTTGGGCGGTTAAAAATGGCGCCAAGATTATTATGGCAGCCCCCTGTTGTATGCATGAGTTACAAACTCAAATAAAAGAGAGCCCTGAGCCTTGGGGCTTACTAACAAAGTATGGATTAGTTAAAGAACGGTTAGTTGATTTAATGACTGATTCACTAAGGGCGCAGATCTTAAAATTACTTGGCTACCGGGTAGATATTGTTGAGTTTATTGGTGGTGAGCACACCGCCCGTAATATTTTAATTAGAGCGGTTAAAATTGGTGCGCCAGTTTTAGATATTGATAAGAAAAGGTATGAACAGATGCTCACTGATTGGCAGATAAAGCCATATCTGGCGCAGGTATTAAAGGATGAGTTAAAAGCTGCGGCGGGAGTAAGTAGTATCTAGATGTTGGCAGTAGCTGCTCTTAACCTGACAATCAATTACCTGGTAATTGCCAATTGAAATACCAACCATCACCCCAATCGCTAGGGTGGTAAGTAGGTAGGTATATTTCATTGGAAAATACTGGATTATCAAGCAGTGATCCCGCCTGCGTAAGCGCAAAGGTGTGGAAATTAGGCGGTATTTGTTCAGGTAGGATTTGCCTCAGCACGTAAATGAAAATTTTCGTGACTTCACGCATCTTAAAGTAATTAATTAATTACTAATTAATAACTTATGGACCTGTTCGGTGTAGTTAGAAATAACTACTCGGTTCTAGATGCTAGGGATCTAGCAAATTGTTAGATCACAAACCGAGTGCTCTTTATTACCTTAGGTAAAAAAGAGTGAAAAAGGAGTGTGCCGAAATGGCAGTTGTAACAATGCGAGAGCTTCTCGACAGTGGTGTTCACTTTGGACATCAGACTCGTCGATGGAATCCAAAGATGAAGCGCTATATCTTTACTGAGCGCAACGGTATCTACATCATCGATATCCAACAATCATTAGCCCTAATTGATAGCGCTTATGAGTTTATTAAAGATGCAGTAGCAAAGGGTGGCCACATTCTTTTCGTTGGCACCAAAAAGCAAGCACATGAGCCAATCAAGCAGCAATCTGCCAGGGTTGGAATGCCTTATGTAACAGAGAGATGGTTAGGCGGAATGCTTACCAACTTCCCAACTGTTTATAAGCGCGTGCTTCGGCTTAAAGAGCTTGAAGCTCTTGAGACCGCTAATGATCAACTTTTAACAAAGAAAGAGTTACTTGTTCTGCGCCGTGAGCGGGAGAAGTTAAATAAGAACCTTGATGGAATTCGAAATATGACCAAGCTGCCTGCAGCTATTTGGGTGATTGATACTAAGAAGGAGCACCTAGCTGTTGCTGAAGCAAAGAAGCTTGGTATTCCAGTAATTGCAATCTTAGATACCAACTGCGATCCAGATGAGGTTGATTTTAAGATTCCTGGAAATGATGATGCAATTCGCTCAATCGCTCTTCTTACTCGCGTAATGACAGATGCAATTGCAGCAGGATTACAGGTTCGATCAGCACAAGCAGCAAAGATTGCTGATAAGGCAGCAGCAGAGGCTGCAGCTGCGGCTGAGAAAACAGCAGAGCAACCACTTGCTGATTGGGAAAAAGATTTAATTAAAGAGCCAACAACAACTGAAACTGCTGGTGCTTAATTGGCATACACAGCAGAGGATGTTAAAAAACTTCGGGAGCAGACCGCTGCCGGAATGTTAGATTGCAAAAAAGCCTTAGATGAGGCTGGTGGTGATTACCAAAAAGCGGTAGAGATCATCAGAGTTAAAGGCCAGAAAGGTGTTACCAAACGCGAGGGGCGAGCAACCTCAAATGGTTTAGTAACTGCAAAAGCTGAAGGTGATTTTGGGGTAATGCTGGAGTTAAATTGCGAGACTGATTTCGTAGCAAAGGGTGAGCAGTTTCAAGCACTGGCTGCTGAATTACTTAACCATTTAGCTACTACAAAAATTGGTGAACTCGATAAGTTTTTATCTTCAAAACTTAGCTCTGGTAAAACAGTTAAAGAGGTAGTTGATGATGGTAATGCGATGCTGGGTGAAAATATTGAGCTTAAGCGAATCTCTGTTTTAACAGGTTCACCAGTTTCACTTTATCTTCATAAGACATCTCCTGATCTACCACCACAGGTCGGCGTGCTTGTTCAATTAAAGAGTGCAGCTGAGCAGGTTGGTAGAGATATCGCCCAACATATTGCAGCCTTTGCTCCGCAATTTGTTAGCCGAGATCAGGTACCAGCTGATGAGATTGCTAAAGAGCGTCGCTTAGCTGAAGAGGCAGCACGCAGTGAGGGAAAGCCGGAAGCCTCAATCACCAAGATTGTTGAGGGCAGAGTTACTGGCTTTGTAAAAGAGGTATCACTGCTTGAGCAAGCCTTTGCTAAGGATGCTAAGAAAACTGTGCAGCAAATCGTAGATGAGGCAAAGACCGCCGTGTCTGCTTTCAATAGATTCCGCGTAGGTCAGTAAACTTTTCACATCAACCGTAATTAATTAAGGAGCACTCATGCCACGTAAAGGTTATAAACGAGTGCTCCTTAAATTATCTGGTGAGGTATTTGGTGGTGCAAAAGGCATTGGTGTTGATCCTGATGTGGTCCATGATGTAGCAAATCAAATCGCCGAAGTTGTTAGAGGCGGAACTCAAATTGCCATTGTCGTAGGTGGTGGAAATTACTTTAGGGGAGCAGAGCTACAACAACGAGGTATGGATCGCGCTCGGGCTGATTACATGGGAATGCTTGGCACGGTAATGAATTGCCTAGCCTTACAAGATTTTTTAGAAAAAGAGGGAATTGAAACTAGAGTGCAAACTGCAATTGCTATGGGACAAGTTGCTGAGCCTTATGTACCACGCAGAGCGATGCGCCACTTAGAAAAGGGCAGAGTTGTAATTTTTGGTGCCGGAGCAGGTATGCCATTTTTTACCACCGATACCGTTGCTGCTCAGCGCGCACTTGAGATTGGTTCTGAGGCATTACTACTTGCAAAAAGTGGTGTTGATGGGGTTTATAACGCAGATCCTAAAAAAGATAAATCTGCCACAAAGTATGAAGTGATTTCCTATGATGAGGTTTTAAGTAAATCCCTAGCAGTTGCAGATGCGGCTGCTTTTGCACTGTGCCGGGAGAATAAATTGCCAATTGTTATCTTTGATCTAAAAAATAAGGGCAATATCAAGCGCGCTGTATCTGGTGAGAGTGTCGGAACACTGGTCTCCTAAGTAGATATTTTCCACTTATATCAAGTACGAGTAGAGTTGTATTAGTTAAAGGAGCGTTAAAAATGGCAGATCTAAATACCTCACTTGCAGAGTGCAATACCAAAATGAATAAGGCAATTGATGTTGCCAAAGAGGATTTCTCTGCAATTAGAACTGGCCGGGCTCATCCTTCTATGTTTGCCAAGTTAATGGTTGATTACTATGGAACTGGCACACCACTTGCTCAACTTGCAACGGTACAAGTTCCAGAGGCACGGCTTGCCTTAGTTACCCCTTATGACAAGGGTGCGATGGCTGCGATAGAAAAGGCGATTAGAGATTCAGATCTTGGTGTTAATCCAGGCTCTGATGGCACAGTAATTAGAGTTAGCTTTCCGCAACTTACTGAGGAGCGGCGCAAAGAGTTTATAAAGGTGGCAAAAGGCAAAGCCGAAGATTCAAAGGTAGCAATCCGTGCAATTAGGCGAGCTGCTAAAGAGGCGATGGAGAAGTTAGAAAAAGATGGCAAGGTTGGCAAAGATGATTTAGCCAGAGCTGAGAAAGAGTTAGAAAAGGTTACTGGTGAGCACACCACCAAGATTGATGAGTTACTAAAGCATAAAGAAGCTGAGTTACTAGAGGTTTAATGATGGCTGATCTGCACGCAATAAATGATGCGATAAATAAGCGCGCAGGCCGCAAGTTACTTCCATCGATGATAGTTTCCTTTCTTTTACTTGGCTTAATCTTTGGCACAATTAGTACCGAACCGCTGCTATTTTTTGTACTGATCTGGGTAGTAATTATGTTGGGTGTGCGGGAGTTAGCACATGCCTATCGCACTGGTGGAATTGAACTACCTGATTACGCATTAATGATTGCCGCCACTATTTTGTTAGTGGCAACTTGGAGCGGTAATACCCAAGGGTTAGCGGTATCAGCTGCTCTTACCATTCCAATTTTGATGGTTTTTCTACTGCTTATCTCGCAAAAAGATTTTATTAAACGCTCAACCTCAGCCGTTTTTATAATCTTCTACCTAGCAATTCTTGGTGGCTTTATTTTACTACTTGCAAATGATCCAGATGGGGTTAAGCGGATTTTCACATTAGTGGCATTAATTGCCTGCAATGACACATTTGCATACTTTACGGGTGTGCTAATTGGCAGACATAAACTTGCGCCAAGCATTAGCCCTAAGAAAAGTTGGGAAGGCTTAATCGGTGGCGCTGTTGCTGCATTAATAGGTGGCTCATTTATTTTTCACTCACTATTTGAAACCTCTTGGTTAGTTGGCGCAGCAATTGGCCTAATGGCAGTAATCACCGCTACCTGTGGTGATCTAATTGAATCAGCAATAAAGCGAGATTTAGCGATTAAAGATATGTCTAATTTATTACCAGGACATGGTGGAATAATGGATCGATTAGATTCTGCCCTCTTTACCGCACCAGCTGTTTGGTTTGCGTTAGAGCTTATTGCTCGGTATTTATAAATGGTTGATTTAGTATTTGATGCACCAATTGCTAAAAAGAAAACTCCAATTCATTTAGCAGATCTAACGGTGGCAGAGCGCAAAGAGCGGGCTGAAGAGTTAGGTTTGCCAGCTTTTAGAGCAAATCAACTAGCAGTTCATTTATTTACCCACCACAACGATGATGTTGAAAGCTTTACCGACATTCCAAAGGAGCTGCGCAGCTCACTTGCTGATGCCTTTTTACCAAAGTTATTAACCTTAGTTAAATCAGTTACCTGTGATGGCGGAAAGACTCGAAAGGATCTATGGCGCCTACATGATGGTGTCTTAGTTGAATCAGTTTTAATGCGCTACACCGATCGCACCACAGTTTGTATTTCCTCCCAAGCAGGTTGTGGCATGGGCTGCCCGTTTTGCGCAACCGGTCAGGCAGGACTTACCAGAAATCTAAGTGCAGGTGAGATAACCGCTCAGGTTGTAATGGCAGCTCGAGTTTGTGATCTAGGTGAGATGCCAGGAGGGCCAACTAGGTTATCTAATGTGGTCTTTATGGGCATGGGTGAGCCGATGGCTAATTACAAAGCGGTGATGCAAAGTATTAGAAATATTACAAACCCACAGCCAGATGGTTTAGGTATTGGTGCACGTTCGGTAACTCTTTCAACCGTTGGTTTGGTCAGCGGTATTGAAAAGCTAATTCAGGAGGATCTACCAGTAACACTTGCTATCTCACTTCACACTCCAGATGATGAGCTGCGAAATACTTTAGTACCAGTTAACTCTCGCTGGCAGGTGAAGGAGGTACTTGCGGCAGCGGATAAGTATGAGATGAAGACTGGTAGAAGGTACTCAATTGAGTATGCATTAATTAGAGATATTAATGATCAAGCTTGGCGAGCTGATCTATTGGGAAGATTACTTAAAAATAGAAATGCACATGTTAATTTAATTCCATTAAACCCAACCCCTGGCTCTAAATGGACCGCCTCCCGGCGCGAAGATGAGGCAGCATTTGTTGAGATCTTAGAGGGGTACTCAGTTGCGGTAACAGTTCGCGATACTAGAGGGCGGGAGATTGACGGTGCTTGTGGTCAATTAGCCGCTGCTGAGGTATCTGGTAATTCTTAAGTATTGATAAGAGTTGTTGGAATAACTAGACTTGATAATCTAATAACCAGGGAGTGTTAAGTGAAGACGCTACAAAACTTTATTAATGGTAAGTATGTGAGTCCAACCTCTGAGAAGGTGCAGGATTTAATTAATCCATCCACTGGTGAGGTCTTTGCAAAGGCGCCAGTCTCTAACGCCTCCGATATTGATAAGGCTATGAAATCAGCAGCTACTGCCTTTGAAAGTTGGAAGGATTCAACCCCAGGTGAGCGACAAAAAGCTATTAATAAAATTGCTGATGCAATTGAGCTGCGAAGTGAAGAGTTAATTGGCATTGAATCAGAGAACACCGGTAAACCAATTGCGGTAACTCGGGCAGAAGAAATTGGCCCAATGCTTGACCAGATTAGATTCTTCGCTGGCGCTGCTAGAAACTTAGAGGGCAAAGCAGCGGGTGAGTACTTTAAAGGACACACATCTTTTATTAGACGTGAACCAATTGGAGTTTGCGCGCAGGTAACACCTTGGAATTACCCAATGATGATGGCGGTTTGGAAGTGGGCGCCAGCAATTGCAGCTGGCAATACTGTTGTATTAAAGCCAAGTGATACCACGCCGGTTTCAACACTTTGGATGGCGCAGTTAATGCAGGAGTTTCTACCAGAGGGTGTATTTAATGTTGTTATAGGCGACCGTGATACTGGCCGGGCATTAGTTGAACATGAAATCCCGCAGATGGTCTCAATTACTGGTTCAGTACGTGCCGGTATGGAGGTTGCAACGAGTGCGGCAAAGAATTTAAAGAAGGTTCACTTAGAGCTAGGTGGTAAAGCACCGGTTGTAATCTTTGATGATGCAAATTTACAAGCTGCTTGTGAGTGGATTGCAATCGCTGGTTACTTTAACGCAGGCCAAGATTGCACCTCTGCAACTAGAGTTTTAGTTGAAGCAAGTGCTTATGATGATGTTGTTGCACTTCTTTCTGAGCAGGCAAAAAATGTAATTAAAGTGGGCATGCCACATGAGGATGTATTAGTTGGTCCAGTAAATAACGCTAGCCAGTTGGCCAGAGTGCAAGGCTTTATTGATCGCACACCTTCTCATGCTCGAATTACCGCAGGTGGAAGTGCAATTGCACGGCCTGGATACTTTTGGAATCCAACTGTGATCGCTGATCTAAAGCAAGATGATGAGATGATTCAAAATGAGATATTTGCACCAGTTATTACTGTGCAGAAATTTACCGATGAGGCACAAGCTGTTCGTTATGCCAATGGCGTTAAGTATGGCTTGGCATCTAGTGTTTGGACTAAGGATCATGGCCGCGCGATGAGAATGGCAAAGGCATTTGATTTTGGTTGTGTTTGGATTAATACTCATATTCCAATGGTTGCTGAAATGCCACATGGTGGCTTTAAGCACTCAGGTGGTGGCAAGGATCTCTCAGGTTATAGCTTTGATGAGTACACCCGCATCAAGCATGTAATGACAAATCTAAACGCTTAAAAATTAATCGTAAGCGTTTAGATTTTTAAACTAAATCTGTTATAGATTCTCTTCAATTTCGCGCATAAGTTCAGCACGCTCTTCTTTGGTTGCGATTTTGAAGTAAGCATTTCCCTTTGACCAGTAGTAAAGCATTGGAATCAAACCAAGAGCAATTGATCCAAATGCAACGTACTTTGTTACAGAATCTAAAGTTGGAATTACTTTAAAGAACATTACGGTCATAAATACCGCACCTAGTAATGGCCAAACTCCCATTAAAATAAAGTTCTTGATACTCTTAAATATAAGGCTACGGAATAAGACCACTACTGCATAACCAGCAAGTGCGTAGTAAATTGAAATTTGAACTCCAATTGAAGCAATTGCATCGGTCATGATGGTTCCAATTGAGCCAATAAATTGTGAGCCGATAAAAAGTCCAATACCAACCACTGTAATTATGGTGGTGGCATAAATTGGAGTCTTATATCTATGATGCACTGTGCCAAATTTCTTAGCTAATGTGCCATCTCGACCCATTGAGAACATGGTTCTTGTTACCTGAATAAGTTGGGTTTCTAGTGTGGCAATAGTAGAAAGTAGTACTGCAACCACAATCAGTTTGCCACCAGTGCCTGGCCAAACCTTTTGACCAAGGATGCCAAGAATATTTGCAGAGTTATCTTCAATCTCTTTTGAGGTTAAAACTAGGTTAGTACCAATTGTGAAAACTTCAAACAGTAGGAAAGTAATAATCATTCCTACCAAGGCACCTTGTCCTGGAGTTTTTCTAGAGCCCTTAGTTTCCTCATTTAGATTTGCAGTTACATCCCAGCCCCAGAAATAAAAAGCTGCGATAAGTGCGCCTGCAAAAAATGCTGAAGAGCTTTCAAATGCGTTGGGTGCAAACCAGTGCCATGAAAATGTTTGAACCTTTACACCGTGAAAAATAGAAAGAGCAGCAAATACTAGAAGAAGCCCAACTTCAATAGTTGTCATAATAACTTGGACTCGGGCAGTAATTGTTACTCCAAATGCAACCGCAGCAACCATAAGTAAGAAGAATGCGGTTCCAAATAATGTTACCCAACCCTTGCTGTTTGAAAGTGAGTCAGAGAATAGTCCTAAGAAAGATGAACCAGCTGGCAATGTTGCCGCAACCATAAATATTGAAGAGCACATCAAAAGCGACCAACCAGCTATATAACCTAAAGCTGGATGTAATCCTTTACGCACCCAGGTATATGTTGCACCTGAGTTTGATTCAGTACGGCCCAGATAATTAAATGCAAAAACAATTCCATACATTGCAATACCGCAATAAAGAAGTGAGGCAGGTCCAGCTATACCAACTGCTGCAACTAACAATGCAGTTGAAGCTGCAATCGAATAAGCCGGAGCTGATCCAGCTACTGCCATAATTACCGATTCAAATAAACCAAGTACATTTGGTGCCAATTTATGTGGATGATCTTTATTTGGTGTGGACATTTTTATCTCACTAATCTATTCGGAGCATCAAAAGATGCTTGCGGGTCTGGGCAAACCGTATCAGCGAAAAAACTCTAGGGGAATAACAACAACCCAAAACTTGTAAAAATATCTACCCAAATTAGGCGGGTGCGTTCTAGCAATTAACCATTGACAGTAATTGCGCCAAAATTGGGGTATCAGCGGTATTTTGGTCTAGGCTCCGCTAAATAGCCCAGGGTAGACAAAAAGGTGGTGAGATGAAGAGTAAATCTTCCAGCATAAAAATAAATAAATTGGAAAATGATAATTCACTCCCAGCCGAGATTAAGAAATTAATAGGTAAATCACTTTCTAGGCGAAATGTTTTTGCCGGAGTTGGTACTGCAGGAGCTGCAGCTGCATTAGCGGCTTGTGGTAGCGGAAGTTCTACCGGTGCAACAGATACAAATACCGTACGTTGGGCAAATTGGACACTTTATTTAGATTATGACTCTGAAAAACAAACCTACCCAACCCTTGATACTTTTGAAACACAAACAGGACTTAAAGTTTCTTATAAAGAAGATGTAAATGACAATGATGAGTTTTATGGCAAAGTTCAAGGTCAACTAAGTTTAGGAAAAGATATTGGTTATGACCTTGTAGTTTTAACAGATTGGATGTCAGCAAGATGGGTAAGACTTAACTACACCCAAAAGTTCAGTGCCGAAACTGTCCCAAATAAGAAAAATATAATCCCATCCCTTGCTTCACCTTCATTTGACCCAAATCGCGAACAGACACTTCCTTGGCAGACCATCATGGCTGGCTTTACTTGGAATAAGGAAAAACTTCCGGGTGGAATTAAGAATTTTGATCAATTATTTGCACCAGCCAATAAGGGAAAGATTGAAGTTTTATCAGAGATGCGAGACACCATGGGCATCATTATGCGCGCACAAGGTGTTGACATAACTAAGTTCACCGAAGATCAATTTATGAATGCGATTGATTTCTTGCAGAAAAAAATTAAAGATGGATTTATCCGCCAAGTAAAAGGTAATGATTACAAAGAGGATTTGATCTCAGGAGATGCTGTTGCGGTAATTGGTTGGTCTGGGGATGCCTTCCAGCTTGCAACTGAAAATAATGGCAAGTTTGATTTTGCTATTCCAGATTTTGGCGGAACTATCTCATCTGACAATATGATGATTCCAGCACCATCTGCAAATGCAGCCGGGGCTGAGAAGCTAATAAATTACTACTACGATCCTGTGGTTGCAGCGAAGGTTGCCGCCTACGTTAATTATGTTTGTCCAGTTGCTGGTGCTCAAGAAGAGTTAATGAAGATTGATCCAGTTCTGGGAAAGAGTGAGTTTATTTTCCCAACCGCAAAAACCTCAGCAAAGTTGAGCATATTCCGTGATCTAACTGCAGCGGAAGAAACTAAATTCCAAACTGCATTTCAAGCGGCAGCTGGTAATGCGTAATGGCAGTTGATGCCTCAACATCTGCCCGTGGCGATCTAATATTAAAAAATTTAACTAAATCATTTGGTGATTTTAATGCAGTTGATGATCTATCACTTGTAATTCCAAAGGGTTCATTTTTCGCTTTACTTGGACCATCTGGTTGTGGCAAAACTACAACACTTCGAATGGTGGCTGGGTTAGAGGAGCCAACTGCTGGTTCTATTTTTGTTGGTGATACTGATATTACTGATATGAAACCATATCGTCGGCCAGTAAATACCGTCTTTCAAAACTATGCACTTTTTCCACACCTTTCTATCTTTGAAAATATTGCATTTGGTTTGCGCAGACGAGGCATAAGTGATGCTGAGGTTAAAATTGCAGTAGATAAGGTTTTAAACTTAGTTGAGCTGCCTCAACTTGCAACTAGAAAGCCAAATCAATTATCCGGTGGTCAGCAACAAAGAATTGCAGTTGCTAGAGCAATAGTTAACCGGCCGGCGCTTTTACTTTTAGATGAACCTCTTGGCGCCCTTGATTTAAAGCTAAGAAGACAGATGCAGATTGAGTTAAAGTGGATACAAACTGAGATAGGCATAACTTTTGTGCATGTAACCCATGATCAAGAAGAGGCTATGACTATGGCCGACACAATCGCAGTGATGAATGAGGGCCGAATTGAGCAAATGGGTTCACCTGAAGATTTATATGACTCACCACAGACAGCATTTGTGGCTAACTTCTTAGGCCAATCAAATTTAATTCCTGGTGAGGTAAGCGGAAATGAAGGAAGTAATTTAATTGTTGATTTATTTGGCACCAAGGTGGCTGTTCCTAAGGCTAGAAGCTCTGCAAAAGGTGCATCAGTGCTAGTTGGTATTAGACCTGAAAAATTTAGAATTACACCAGAAGGAAAAAGTGCCACCGGCAATGTATTAACTGGTGGAAAAGTTTCTGATGTTTCATATATTGGTGTTTCTACTCAGTATCAGGTTGAGATGCCTTGGGGCAAAGAGTTGATAGTTTTTGAACAAAATGATGACAATGAAGAAATGCTTCGCAAAGGAGAGAGGGTCACACTTTCTTGGGAGCCACTCTTTACCTTTGCTTTAGATGGTAGTGAAAACGCTTCAGCTGGATCTCACTAGTTATGGCAGTTTTCCGAAATGGCTCGGCGAAGGTAAGTGGGCTAAAAGAAAATAAATCATTATTACCATACTTCTTACTTGCTCCTGGTCTAATTTATTTAATATTATTTTTTGTTTTTCCAATTATCTCTCTCGGTCAAATGTCCACAAAAACTTCAAGCGGAGAGATTGGTCAATATAAGCAAAGTTTTAGGTTTGCTAATTATGTTGATGCATTTTTACAGAGTAAAGAGCAATTTGGAAGATCTTTTATCTACGCTATTTTGGCAACTCTATTAGCCCTTGCAGTTTCATACCCACTTGCTTATGCAATCGCTTTTAAATCTGGCAGATGGAAAAATGTTTTATTAGTTTTAATTGTCGCCCCATTTTTCACCTCATTTTTGCTTAGGACAATTGCTTGGAAGCAGATACTTGGTGAAGAGGGACCAGTAATTAAAGTTTTACGAACACTTCATATTATTTCGCCGCAAACTTCCCTGACCGCTACTTCGTTTGCGGTTGTTACTGGTTTGGCTTATAACTTTTTACCATTTATGACCTTGCCACTTTACGCCTCCCTTGAACGAATTGATCCAAGAACTCTTGAAGCATCAGGTGATCTCTATGCAAATGGATTTACAACATTTCGGAAAGTAACTCTGCCGCTTTCAATGCCTGGAGTTGTTGCTGGCACATTGCTTACCTTTATTCCAGCCGCAGGTGACTATATAAATGCAGCAATTTTGGGAAGCCCAAGTACCAAGATGTTGGGAAATGTAATTGATGCCCGCTTCTTTAAGATTGTTGATTATCCAACCGCAGCCGCTCTCTCATTCACTTTAATGGCAGCTATTTTGATTTTGGTCACTGTCTATATTAGAAAAGCTGGAACTGAGGAGTTGGTATGAAAAAACTTACTCGCTGGCTTTCTAAAAATCTAATTAGAGTTTATGCATTCTTAGGATTTACTTATTTATTTATCCCAGTCTTCTACACTTTTGCTTTCTCGTTTAATAATGCTGGGCGGAGTAACTTGGTATGGAAAGGTTTCACATTAAAGAATTGGAAAAATCCATGTGGTGCACCAGATATATGTATGGCGCTTGGTAATTCTTTAAAGATTGGCTTAATCTCAACTATTTTGGCAACCGTGCTTGGCACATTAATTGCGTTTGCTTTAGGTAGATATAAATTTGTCGGCCGTTCAACAACTAACCTGCTTATCTTCTTGCCAATGGCAACACCTGAGATTGTGCTTGGGGCATCTTTACTTACTATGTTTTTAAATCTTGGCATTAACCCTGGTTTGGTTCCAACCATTATTGCTCACGTGATGTTTTGTATCTCATTTGTGGTGGTAACTGTTAAAGCTCGGATTGCATCTTTAGATCCACGACTTGAACAGGCCGCGATGGATTTATATGCAAATGAGTGGCAAACTTTTAGAAGGGTCACTCTGCCATTAGTAGCCCCTGGAATTGCTGCAGCAGCACTGCTTGCCTTCTCTCTATCCTTTGATGATTTTATTATTACCAACTTCAACTCCGGTACAGTTACCACCTTTCCAAAGTTTGTATACACAGCAGCAGCACGAGGAATTCCAGCCCAAGCAAATGTGATCGGCTCCTCTATGTTTTTTATCGCACTTGCTGTTGTAGTGGTAGGACAGGTGCTTTCTAACAAACGTAAGGCTAAGATTTAACTTATGAGCAACATCGGCAATATGTATGGACCTGATTTCACATTTCTAGGGATTCCAAGATGTGATTTAGACAAGCCAGATAGTTATAAAGATGCTGATGTAATTATTGTTGGCGCACCAATTGATAGCGGAACCTCACATCGATCCGGGGCCAAGATGGGTCCGCAAGCAATTCGAATGGGTGATTACTTACCTCATGATGCATCTCGCCCACACCTTGCAATGCGAATTGATCCACTTCAAAAGTTAAAAATTTATGATGCTGGTGACCTATTAATGCCAGGTGGGGATTTAGTTAAATCTTTAAAAGTATTAGAGGTTGCAACTGAGAAGATTTCTAAAGCTGGCGCAATCGCAGTTGTTTTAGGTGGCGATCACTCAATAGCTTCGGCTGATGTAACTGGCATTGCAAATCATTTAGGTAAGGGCAAAGTTTCGATGATTCACTTTGATGCCCATGCCGATACGGGGGAAGATCAATTTGGCGCCCTAATTGGTCATGGCACACCAATGCGCAGATTAATTGAATCAGGATCTGTTCGTGGTG
>SESD01000534.1_pt1 | contig 23442 bp, 21 predicted proteins | sample 3171411 | NCBI WGS metagenome assembly SESD01 (sample SAMN06051880, study PRJNA518727) | freshwater metagenome | biome: subpolar coniferous forest; feature: holomictic lake; material: water; isolation source: holomictic Lake 442, 16.5 m depth | place: Canada: near Kenora, Ontario | collected...
ACCGATTTCCGGCATTCTAGCGCCCCGGTTTCGGTACGGCGGCAGATGTGTGGATGACCGCCGGCCGGCCAGAAGGATTTCCGCTTCATGCCCAAGCGAACGGACATCAGAAAAATCATGCTGATCGGCTCGGGGCCGATCGTGATCGGTCAGGCCTGCGAGTTCGATTACTCCGGCGCCCAGGCCTGCAAGGCGCTGCGCGAGGAGGGGTACGAGGTCACGCTGGTGAACAGCAACCCCGCGACCATCATGACCGACCCCGACTTCGCCGACCGCACCTACATCGAGCCGCTCACGGTCGACACCCTGGCCGCCATCATCCGCCGCGAGCGCCCCCAGGCGCTGCTGCCGACGCTCGGCGGCCAGACCGCGCTGAACCTGGCCATGGAGCTGCACCGCACCGGCGTGCTGGAGAAGTACGGCGTCGAGATGCTCGGCGCCAAGGCGCACGTGATCGAGAAGGCGGAGGACCGCCAGCTCTTCAAGGAGGCCATGCTGCGCATCGGCCTCGACATGCCCCGCAGCGGCTCCGCCCACACAATCGAGGAGGCCCGGGCCGTGCGCGACCGCCTCGGGCTGCCGCTGGTCATCCGCCCCGGCTTCACCCTCGGCGGCACGGGCGGCGGCATTGCCTACACGGACAAGGAGTTCGACGAAATTGCCCAGCGCGGCCTCTTCTACAGCCCCACCACCGAGATCCTCGTCGAGGAGTCCATCGTGGGGTGGAAGGAGTTCGAGCTGGAGGTCATGCGCGACCGGCGCGACAACTGCGTGATCATCTGCTCCATCGAGAACCTGGACCCCATGGGGGTGCACACCGGCGACTCGATCACCGTGGCGCCGGCCCAGACGCTGACCGACCGCGAATATCAGCACATGCGCGATGCCTCCCTTGCCGTGATGCGCGAGATCGGCGTCGAAACCGGCGGCTCCAACGTGCAGTTCGCCGTCAACCCGCGCGACGGCCGCATGGTCATCATCGAGATGAACCCGCGCGTGTCGCGCTCCAGCGCGCTGGCCTCCAAGGCCACCGGGTTCCCCATCGCCAAGATCGCGGCCAAGCTGGCCATCGGCTACACGCTCGATGAGCTCCGCAACGACATCACGCGCGAGACGCCCGCCTGCTTCGAGCCGTCCATCGACTACGTGGTGACCAAGGTGCCGCGCTTCGCGTTCGAGAAGTTCGCCCGCGCCGACGACACGCTCGGCACGCAGATGAAGTCCGTGGGCGAGACCATGAGCATCGGCCGGACCTTCAAGGAGAGCCTGCAAAAGGCCCTGCGGTCGCTGGAGATCGGCCGGGCCGGGTTTGGCGCCGACGGCAAGGACGGCCCGGCCGAGGCGCTCCCGGACGAGGCGCTGGCCGCTGACATCAAGCGGCCGCATGCCCGGCGCCTGTTCTACATCCATGCCGCCTTCCGACGCGGCTGGAGCGTGGATCGCATCCATGAGCTGAGCGGCATCGATCCGTGGTTCCTGCGCCACCTCGAGGAGCTGACGGCGTTCGAGGACGAAATCCGCACGGCCGGGTCGCTCGACGGCCTGGCGAAGGACCGCCCGCTGCTGCTGCAGGCCAAGCAGTTCGGCTATTCCGACCGCCAGCTCGCCTGGCTGCTGCAGGCAAAGGAAGACCAGGTCCGTGCCCTGCGTTTTCAACTGGACGTCACGCCGTCGTATTCGCTGGTCGACACCTGCGCCGCCGAATTCCAAGCCTTCACCCCGTATTTTTACTCAACCTATGTCGCTCATCACGACTCCGCTGCCATCTCACGGGCCAACGGCCCAAAAACTGTTTCGGCGCAGCCGAAACAGAAGATCATGATCCTCGGCGGCGGGCCGAACCGTATCGGGCAGGGGATCGAGTTCGACTACTGCTGCGTGCACGCCTGCTTTGCGCTGCGCGCCGCCGGGTTCGAGACCGTCATGGTCAACAGCAACCCCGAGACGGTCAGCACCGACTACGACACCAGCGACAAGCTGTACTTTGAGCCGCTGACGCTGGAGGACGTGCTGCACATCTACCGGAGGGAGGGGTGCAGCGGCGCGATTGCGCAGTTTGGCGGCCAGACCCCGCTGAACCTGGCCAAGGGGCTGGCGGCCAACGGCGTGACCATCATCGGCACCAGCCCCGAAAGCATCGAGGTCGCCGAGGACCGCAAGCTCTTCCAGGAGCTCGCCACGCGGCTCCACATCCGGCAGCCGGAGAACGGGCTGGCCACCAGCGTGGCCGAGGCCGAGGCCGTGGCGGGGCGGATCGGCTTCCCCGTGCTGATGCGCCCGAGCTTTGTCCTGGGCGGCCGCGCCATGGTGATCGTGTACGACATGGAGAGCCTGCGCAAGTACATGACCGAGGCCGTCGAGGTTTCCGAGGATCGCCCGGTTCTGATCGACCGCTACCTGGCCAATGCCACCGAGGTGGATGTGGACTGCATCGCCGACGGCGAGATCGCCGTGATCGGCGCCATCATGGAGCACGTCGAGCTGGCCGGCATCCATTCCGGCGACAGCGCCTGCGTCATTCCGGCGCCGACCCTGACCCGCAAGGCGCAGAACACCATCCGCAGCTACACGCAGTCGCTGGCCAGGGCCCTCGAGGTCAAGGGGCTGATGAACGTCCAGTTTGCCGTACAAGGCGAGGATGTCTACGTGCTGGAAGTGAACCCGCGGGCCTCGCGCACCGTGCCGTTTGTCAGCAAGGCCATCGGCGTGCCCCTGGCCAAGCTGGCGGCGCTGGTCATGGCCGGCGCCCGCCTGAAGGAGCTGGGCTTCACCGAGGAGTTTCACCCGAAGCACTACTCGGCCAAGGAGGCCGTCTTCCCGTTCTCGCGCTTCCCGGGCATCGATGTGGTCCTCTCGCCGGAGATGAAGTCCACCGGCGAGGTGATGGGGATCGATGACAACTGCGGCATGGCCTACCTCAAGAGCCAGCTGGCCGCCGGCAGCCGGCTGCCCAAAAACGGTAGCATCTTCCTGAGCGTGCGTGACGAGGACAAGCCCGCCACCGTGGATTTGGCCCGCAAGCTGAAGCAGCTCGGCTACGAGATCTACGCCACGCTCGGCACCAGCACCGCGCTCTGGGACGCCGGCGTCCGGAGCCATGCCGTGTTCCGCATCTCCAAGGGGCGACCGAACGCGATCGACATGATGGAGGAGCAGGACCTCGGCTGGATCATCAACACGCCGTCCGCGGGCGCCGAGCCGATGTGGGACGAGATCAAGATGCGCGCCCACGCCACCATCCGCGGCATCCCCATCACCACCACGCTGGATGGCCTGCGGTGGTCCATCAGCGGCCTTAAGGCCTTCAAGGCCGCCAGCGGCCACCTGAAGGTGCGGACGCTGCAGGAGTACCACGCAAAGTCGCCGAAGCTGACGGCGTGGCGGGTGGGGAAGTGATCGGTGATCGGTGATCAGTGGACAGTAATCAGTGATCGGTGATCGGTGATCGGTGAACGGTGAACAGTAATCAGTGATCGGTGAACAGTAATCAGTGATCGGTGAACGGTGATCGGTGAACAGGAATCAGTGAACGGCAACTGATAACCGATTGCTGATTACCGATTACTGCTCACTGTTTCCTTCCCGGATGAAACGTATGTCAGGCAAATGGAACTGGGCGGAACAGCGGCAGGCGCCAGCGTATCTGGCGCTGGCGGACGGCACCGTGCTGCGCGGACATTCGGTCGGCGCGCCGGCTGACCGCGTCGGCGAGGTGGTCTTCAACACCGGCATGAGCGGCTACCAGGAGATCCTCAGCGACCCGTCGTACGCCGGGCAGTTCGTGACCCTGACGTATCCCGAGATCGGCAACACCGGGATGAACGACGAGGACATGGAGTCGCGCAAGCTCTTCGCCAACGGCCTGGTGATCCACGAGTACAACGAGCCGAGCAGCTGGCGCTGCCAGAAGTCGCTGCGGGACATGCTGATTGCCCAGGGCATTCCCGCCATCGCCGGCATCGACACGCGGTTCCTGACCACCAAGATCCGCAGCGACGGCACGCAGAAGTCCTTCCTGTGCGTGTCCGGTACGGTGCCGGAAGCCGAGGGCGTGGCGCAGGCCCGGAACTGGGAAGGCCTCGACGGAAAAGATTACGCCGCCCTTGTGACCTGCGAGAGCAGCTACGAGTGGGACCCCGGGTGCAACCTCTCCTGCTCGTGGGGGATGCCGAAAACCGTGCCACCGGCCGCGTTCCGCGTGGTCGCGTACGACTTCGGTATCAAGTGGAACATCCTGCGCCGGCTGCGGCAGACCGGCATGCATGTGACCGTCGTGCCGGCGCGAACACCTGCCGCAGAGGTGCTGGCCATGAAGCCCGACGGCGTTTTTCTTTCCAACGGCCCGGCCGATCCGGCCGCCGTCGGTTACGCCATCACGGCCATCCGCGAGCTGCTGGGCCGGGTGCCGGTCATGGGGATCTGCCTCGGCCACCAGTTGCTCGGGCTGGCGCTCGGCGCGCGCACGTACCGCCTGAAGTTCGGCCACCACGGCTGCAACCATCCTGTCATGAACCTGGCGACGCGCGGGGTCGAGATCACCTCGCAGAACCACAACTTCGCGATCGCACAGGACACGCTCGACCTGGCAGCGATCGAGATCACCCACCTGAACCTCAACGACCAGACCGTCGAGGGGATCTCCTGCCGGCAGGTGCCGGCTTTCTCGGTGCAGTACCACCCCGAGGCGGCGCCGGGGCCGCACGACGCCGACTGGATGTTCGAGAAGTTCCGCAAGATGATGGCAAAGGCATAATCCACAGATACCGCTATGAAGAACCAGAAAATTCCCGCATGGATGCGCTCCGGCCGCCCGGACACCATCTTCAAGAACTGCATCAACGTGCAGGAGGGGCTCGTCGAGGCTTGCGATTTCGATCCGGCCATGTGCCAGCCCTGCGAAACCACGACCTGCAAGTGGCACCCGACCCGGCTCGCCAAGGGCGGGCCGGTCGAGGATCTCGACGAGGAAGAGGATGATGACGGGGCCGATGACGAGGACGCGGACGAGGATTCGGACCATGAGTCCGCCGCCGGCCAGGATGACGACGACGAGCGCTAGGAGACTGTCGGATTTAGGCCTCGGATCGGTCCAGGGCTTTCTGCCGACAGTCTCCTAGTTGTGCAACCCGCTGCCCGCGGGTTGCGAAAACTCAATTACAGACAGAAAGATTGTTCCGGCTGCTCTTTTGGTTGCGTATTACACTGGTTTCCGGCGCTTGGCGGTTGCGTCCCCCAAACTAGCAGCTTGGCCGGCACAAAACTTGTGAAGGTGCGGCGCTAAATCCGACAAGCTGCTAGGAGACGGTCGGGTTGGGCTGAAGAAGATATGACATGACAGCCAAAGACAGAATTCTGGCCGCGCTGCACGGGAAAGAGGTGGACCGCATTCCGTTTAGCCCGTTCCTGGCGTATGTCTGGGAGCATTTTCCGCAGGACATTCGGGATCGGGGGCAGCTTGCCTTTCATCAGCGCATCGGTGCAGATCCCTTATGGCGCGGCGCCCCCTGTCCGGTCAAGGCATGCCCTCCCGCGGAAATGGTGTGCCGGACCACGGAAGTCAACGGCCGGACGGAGGTGTCGATCCACACGCCCGCGGGGGACTTGCGCCAGGCATGGGTCAGAAGCGAGAGCGGCAATACAAGCTTTCTGGTTGAGCATCCCCTGAAGAGCGAGGCTGACTATCGCATTCAGTTGTGGATCGAGGAGAACACCGCGATGGCAGAAGACCCTTCTTCTGTGAGCGCGCACTTTGCCGGGGACGGGAGAGAAGGATTGTCGTTGGGCATGCTGATCCCGCGGGGAAAGTCGGCCTTTCAGTCGCTGGTGGAGCACCTGGCCGGCACGGAGGAGCTGACCTACGCGCTCGCGGACTTTCCTGCAACGGTTGTGGCGCTCTGGCACGCGATGGTGGCCAAAGACCTGGAGGCGGTGCGCCTCGCCATGCGGTCGCCTTACACCCACTTCACCACGTGGGAGGACTCCAGCACGCAGAACTATTCGCCGGCGCAGTACGATGCCTACATCGGTTCGGAAATCGGCGAGTGGTGCCGGGTCTTGTCGGCTGGCGGCAAGAACTATGTGCAGCATGCCTGCGGCCATGTGGCTTCGCTGGTCGGCCGGATGAAGGCACATGGCGTCCTGGCCGTGGAGAGCCTTTCGCCGCCGCCCACGGGGAACATCACGGTTCGGGATGCGAGAAGAGCCATCGGCCCATCCGTGGGTATCATCGGAGGGATCGAGCCCACGCAGTTCCTCCGGCTGTCAGAGGGAGACCTGGCTCGCTACGTGGAAACTGTTTTCGAGGAGGCGGCCGGCGGCCCGTTTGTCCTGGCGAATTCGGACTCATGCCCGCCCGGCGTTACCCTTGCCAAGTTTGAACTTGTGGCCAGCATTGCGAGAGCGCGAAGAGCCTGAAGCCCGGCACGCCGCGGCTGACGACTTTGCGTTCCGCCCGGAGCCATCATGCGAATCTGCCTTGCCCAGATGGATGTGCAGGCCGGCTATCCCGAGGCCAATGCCGCCCGGATGCTCGGCTTCATCGCGCGCGCCCGCGCGGCCGGATGCGCCCTGGTGGTCTTCCCCGAGCTTGCCATCCCCGGCTACTTTGTGGGCGACGAGTGGGACCGCCCCTCCTTCCTGCGCGCCTGCGAGGCGGCCGGCGAGCAGATCCGCGCGGCCAGCAGCGGCATCGCCGTGGCCTTCGGCAACGTCGGCGTGGACTGGCAGCGGCGCAATGAGGACGGCCGCGTCCGGCGCTACAACGCCTTCTTCCTGGCCAGCGACGGGAAGTTCCTTCCTTCCTGCGGCGGGCGCTATCCGTTTGCCATCAAGACGCTGTCGCCCAACTACCGCATCTTCGAGGAAAGCCGCTACTTCCATGACGCGCGCAAGCTGGCGCTGGAGCTGCAGGTGCCGGTGGCGGAGCTGCTGACCCCCTTTATGCTCGACGGCGTGGCCGTCGGCGGCATGATCTGCGAAGACGTCTGGGACTCGGACTACAGCCTCTCGCCGGCCGGGCTGCTCACGCAGGCCGGCGCGCGCCTGCTCCTGACCATCAGCGCCTCGCCGTTCACCTGGAACAAGCAGCACAAGCGCCTGCGCGTGCTCTCCGCCCTGGCCGGCCGCCTGCGACTGCCGATCGCGTACGTCAACTACTCCGGCGTGCAGAACAACGGCAAGAACGTTTTCACCTTTGATGGCGGCTCGGGCGTCTTCGATGCCCGGGGCGGGGTCGCCGGCAGCCTCGTGCGCTTTGGCGAAGACGCCTGCATTGTGGAAATCGACCCGTCCGGCAACGTGATCGGCAGCCAGCCGATCGCGTTGCGGGAAGATGATGCCGCGGTGACAACCGAGGCACTGCTGTATGGCTCGGGCCGCTTCCTGGCCGACCGCAGGATCAGCCGCATCGTGGTCGGCATCTCCGGCGGCATCGACTCGGCCGTGGTGTCCGCCCTGCATGCGCGGCTGGTGCCGCCGGAGAATCTGCTGCTGGTAAACCTGCCCGCGCGCTTTAACTCCGGCACCACGCGCAGCCTGGCCCGCGACGTGGCGCGCAACCTCGGGTGCCTCTACGCCGAGGTCCCGATCGACGACGCCGTGGACCTGACGCGCCGGCAGCTGGACGGGTTTGTGGCGCGCGATCCGGCCGGCCGTGAGTACAAGCTGAACGTCACCGGCCCGGTGCTGGAGAACGTCCAGGCGCGCGACCGCGGCGCACGCGTGCTGGCCGCCGTGGCCGCGGCCTTTGGCGGCGCCTTCACCTGCAACGCCAACAAGACCGAGATGGCCACAGGCTACGGCACCATGTACGGCGACATCGCCGGCTACCTTGCGCCGATCGGCGATCTCTGGAAGGGGCAGGTGTATGACGTGGCGCGCTGCCTGAATCAACAGGTCTTCCAGCGCGAGGTGATTCCACACGGCATTTTTACCGTAACGCCCTCTGCCGAACTGAGCAAGGATCAGGCCGTGGACGAGGGAAAGGGAGACCCGTTTGTCTACCCATACCACGACGCCCTGCTGCGCGCCTGGGTCGAGCGCTGGGAACGGCCCTCCCCGGAGGAAATCCTGGAGTGGTACATGGACAGTACGCTTGCCAAACAAATCGGCTATGAAGGCGAGATAATCAGTATCTTCCCAACGCCGGTAGCCTTCATAGCCGATTTGGAGCGCTGCTGGAACCTCTACCAGGGACTGGCCGTGGCCAAGCGCATCCAGGCGCCGCCCGTGCTCGTGGTCAGCCGCCGCGCCTTCGGCTTCGACCACCGCGAGGCCCAGCTCGGCCCGCGCTACACGCCCAGGTATCAGGAGCTGCGCCAGCAGTGCCTCGCACGTGCGTAGGACACAGAGGGCACAGAGGAAGATGCAGAGCGCACAGAGAGAAATGCCTGGCTGCGGCCGGCGAGCCAGCCGCAGCAGCATGAATTTCTCTCTGTGCTCCCTTTCTTTCTCTGTGACCTCTGTGTCCCTCCCACTTGTTGGAAGCTCTCGATACACGCAAAACGTGCATGTTGACCGGAAAGGCTAATAAATGAGCATCATCAGCATGACCGGCTTTGGCCGCGGCGAGGCACAGGGGCAGGGGATCAAGGTGGTGGCGGAGCTCGGTTCCGTCAACCGCAAGCAGTTCGACTGCCACGTCAACCTGCCGCGCGAACTGGCGGCCTGCGAGGGCAAGGTTCAGGCCCTGGTGCACGTCGCCATCCGGCGCGGGCACATCAAGGGGTCGGTCGAAATCACGCGCGCCAAGGGCGGCGGCAGCGCTGTGCAGATTGACATGGATCTGGCCCGGGCGCGACTGGACGCCCTGCGGCTGGCGGCGCGCACGCTCAAGCTGCCGGATGACCTGAGCGCCAGCCGCATCCTCGATTGGCCCGGGGTGGTGCGCGCGGAGGCGCTGGCGCTGGACCCCGAGACTGCCTGGCCGCTGGTGGAACGCGCCGTAGCGCAGGCTCTCGAAAATCTGACCGCCATGCGGTTGCGCGAAGGCAGGGCTCTGGCAAGGGATCTGGCCGCGCGCCTGGCCCGCCTGCGCAAGGAGATTGCGGCCATCCGGAAGTTCGCCCCTGCGGTGGTGGCGGGCTACCGCAAAATGCTGGCCGACCGCATTGCCGCGGCGAACCACGGCCTGACGCTCGACGACGCCGTGCTGGCGCGCGAGCTGGCGCTCTTTGCCGACCGCTGCGACATCAGCGAGGAGCTGACGCGACTGGAGAGCCATTTTGCACAGGCCGACCAGCTCCTGGCCGGTGCGGCATCGTGCGGCCGGACCATGGATTTCCTGTGCCAGGAGTTTTTCCGCGAAATCAACACCATCGGCTCCAAGGCCAACGATGCGGAGATCACGCGACGGGTGGTGGGGTGCAAGGCGGAGTTGGAGGCCATCCGCGAGCAGGTGCAGAACGTGGAGTAGATGGGGCCCGGCAGAATCGCGCTGCGGGGCAGCGATCCCACCCAGCTGACCGGCCTGCGAATTGTAGGAGCGCGGCCCCGCCGCGCGAGTGAGTTGAGGCCGTGGGCCTGCTTGCCAAGCCGAACGCCGTTTGCTTTACTAGCAGCTTGTCGGACTTAGCCTCAGCTCTTCACAAACTTTGTGCCGGCCAAGCTGCTAGTTCGTGGGACGCAACCGCCAAGCACTGGCCGTTCCTTCACCTGGGGAGATGACTGTTGAAACCGCTGCTGATTGTTATTTCCGCCCCATCCGGAGCCGGCAAGACCACGCTCTGTGAGCGGCTTTTGCAGGACTACCCGGAGATCACCTACTCGATCTCCTGCACGACCCGCGAGCCGCGCGGCGCCGAGGAGGACGGCGAGGACTACTATTTCCTCACCAAGGCCGATTTTGCGCGGCACGTGGCCGCCGGCGATTTCATGGAGCATGCGCGGGTGCACGGGTTTGAATACGGCACGCTCAAGGAGCCGGTCTGCGCGGCCATGGCCGAGGGGCAGTGCGTGCTGATGGACATCGACGTGGCGGGCGCGGCCCAGATCCGCGCCTACGTTTCCAGGCTGCCTCCCGCAGACCCGATGCGCGCCGGGTTCATCGACATCTTTGTCCGCCCGCCGTCAATCGATGCGCTACGCATGCGGCTGGAGTCCCGCGGCGAGGACGACGAGGCCACTATCGCGCGGCGCCTGCGCAATGCCGACAAGGAGATGGAGCGGGCCGGCGAGTTCCGGTACCACGTGCTGAATGAGGACCTCGAGATTGCCTACCGGGAGCTGTGCGGGATTGTGGAAATTTGCAGCGGGATGCGATAGCCAGGCGCCAGGATTGACCTCCGACCCCTGACGCCTGACGCCTGCCCCCTGATGCCTGGAGCAAAAGCATGAGCACCAAGATATCACCTGAGATCGTCCTCGGCATCACCGGGTCCATCGCGGCCTACAAGTCGGCGGAGCTCGTGCGGCTCATGGTCAAGGCCGGATGGGGCGTCTCTGTGATCATGACCCGGGGCGCGGTTCGGTTTGTCGCCCCCCTCACATTCAAGACGCTTTCGCGCCGGCCGGTGACGGTGGACATGTTCGACGAGCCCGAGGAGTGGGTGCCCGGGCACATCTCCATGGCCGAGCGCGCCGCCGTGATGGTCGTGGCGCCCTGCACCGCCAACGTGATCGCCAAGCTGGCAAACGGCCTGGCCGACGACATGCTCTCGGCCACGGCCCTGGCCTGCCCGGCGCCGCTGGTTGTGGCACCGGCCATGAACTGCCGCATGTGGGACCACCCGGCCACCCGGGCCAACGTGGCCACGCTGCGGAAGCGTGGCACGGCGTTCGTGGATGTGGGCGAGGGGAGCCTGGCGTGCGGCTGCGAAGGCCGCGGCCGCATGGCGGAGCCGGCGCAAATCATGAAGGCGATTGAAGGGGTGCTGCGCCGGAGATGACAGCCGAAGCATCCTTCGGCCACATCTTCGCGGGAGTCGCACGACGCCCGCTGTCGCGCGCCGCAGCGCGCCGCCGTTGGCCCGTATTAACCGTCTCGCCTGCCGGCTGCTGAGCTGCTATTCTGTTTGTTCACCCGCGATGTGTTGTCTTGCAACATCTCACGCAAGGAGAGGCTTTATGAAGATCTGCGCCCGCATGATGGCTGTTTTGCTGCTGACCGCAACCACCGCGTGTGCCGCGGAACCGGACAAGTCTGTCACATGGCTGGATGACATGAGCGCGGCCAAGGCCGAGGCCCGGAAGAGCGGCAAGGCCATCCTGGCGGACTTCACCGGCTCGGACTGGTGCGGTTGGTGCATCAAGCTCGACAAGGAGGTCTTCAGCCAGAAGGCCTTCCTGGACTATGCCAGCAGCAGCCTGGTTCTGTTCAAGGCGGATTACCCGAGGAAGACGAAACTGTCGGCCGCTGTCGTGAAGCAGAACAAGGCGCTGCTGATCACGTATCGGGTGGAGGGCTTTCCAACCGTGCTGCTCCTGGATGCGGAAGGCGCGGTGCTGGCGCAAACCGGCTATCGGCAGGGCGGCGCGGAAGCGTACGTGGACAGCTTGAAAGGAAGTCTGGCCAAGGCCGGGTGGACGCCGGCTGCAGTTGGCGTGACGATTCCGCCGGAGAAGGCCGGCGCTGCGCCCGGAGCCGCTGTGCCGGCAGCAAAGTAACCTGACATGAACACACAGCTCTCCAAGCACGTGCGCTGGGTCGGATATGTGGACTGGACCGTGCGCGACTTCCACGGGTACCGCACGGAGCGCGGATCCACCTACAATGCGTACCTGGTGGCCGGCTGCACGCCCGCGCTGATCGACACGGTCAAGGCGCCGTACGCGACCGACCTGCTGGAGCGGGTCCGCGCCTGCCTGCCGCTGGAGCAACTGGCCTACGTGGTCTGCAACCATGCGGAGCCCGACCACGCTGGCGGGCTGGCGCAGGTGCTGGCCGCCTGCCCGCATGCCACGGTGGTCTGCAACCGGAAGTGCGCCGATGCGCTGCGACTGTACTTCGACACCTCCGCCTGGAAGATCCGTATCGTGGCCGATGGCGAGACGCTGGATCTGGGTGGCCGCACGCTGCAGTTCTTTGACACGCCCATGGTGCACTGGCCCGAGTCCATGGCCACTTATTGCCCGGAAGAGCAGATTCTCTTTTCTATGGACGCCTTTGGCCAGCACGATGCCACGGCCGGACGGTTCGACGATGAGGCGCCGCTGAACGAGGTGCTGGCGGAAGCCAAGACCTATTACGCGAACATTGTGATGCCGTACGGCCGCCCGGTGGCGAATGCGCTGGCCAGGCTCGGCGTCCTGCCGCTGAAGCTGATTGCGCCCAGCCACGGCGTGATCTGGCGCGCCCACATCGGCGAGATCGTGGCGGCATACAAGGAGTGGATGGTCTGCAAGGCCGCGCGCAAGGTCGTCATTGTGTACGCCAGCATGTGGAACAGCACGCGGACCCTGGCGCAGGCCATTGCCGAAGGCGCGCTGGAGTCGGATGTGGACGTGCGCCTGATGGACCTCGATACGGTTCACGACACCGAGGTTGTCACCGAGGCGCTGGACTGCGCCTGCCTGGCGATCGGATCCCCCACACTGAACCAGGGCATCATGCCGCGCATGGCCTCGGCGCTGACCTACCTGCGCGGGCTGCGCCCGACAGGCAAGGCGGCGATGGCGTTCGGCTCCTACGGGTGGGCGGCGCGCGGTATCGATGAGCTGGTGCAGTATCTGAAGGCCATGCAGATGACGACGCTCTGCGAGCCGCTCTCGTGCCGGTTCCGACCGGATGCAGCCATGCTGGAGAAGTGCCGCGAGGCCGGGCGGCTGCTGGCGAAGAAGGCGATGGAGAGCTAGCAGCTTGTCGGATTTAGCGCTGTACCTTCACATACTTTGTGCCGACCAAGCTGCTAGTTTGGGGGACGCAACCGCCAAGCGCCGGATAACAGTGCAATACGCAACAAAAGAGCAGACAGAACAAGTTTTGTCTGTAACTGAGTCTTCGCCACCCGCTGCCCGCAGGTTGCGAAGAGTCACGTACAGGTTTGTCGGCACAAAGTTTGTGAAAAACTTGAATTTTCACGCAGGGCATCTGATGCGGCTTGTTTTCATATTTGTGCTGCTGGCGTGCGCCTCGCTCGGTCGTGCCGACGATCCCTTCACGGTCACGGCGCGGCTGGATCGCGCCGAGGCCGCGTGGCGGGTGGTGGTGCAGGTGGACGTGCCGCCGCGCCACGACCTCTATGCGGATGAGCGCTTCGCCGTGCAGGTCAACGGAAAGGCCTTGCCCGGCCGCATCACTCCGGCGCCCGCGCTTCAGCCCGGCGCGGACGGGCAGCCGGAGCAGGTCTTCACCAGCCGCGTGGAGGCCGTCTACGCGCTCGATGCCGTGCGCGGGCCGGTTGCGGTGCGTGTCAGCTGGCAGGGGTGCTCGGACACATCCTGTTTTCCGCCCGGCACGACGACGTTCGTGCTGACCCCCGCCGGGGAGGTCGCGCGCGAGGTGGCCCCCCGTGCGGCGGTCATGCCGTCCGGCGCCGTTTCCTGGACCGCCGGAATACAGATCGAAAATTCCGCTGCCGGCTATCTCGGCAGCCGCGCGTTTCTGGACTTTCTGGCGTCGTCGGGCGGCGGGGAACCCGGTGCGCCGCAAGGCTGGTCTCGTCAGTTTCTCGCCGATCCCGCGGCGTTTCTGTCCCGGCACGGGATGGCCTGGACCCTGCTGCTGATGCTGCTGGGCGGGCTGCTGCTGAACCTGACGCCGTGCGTGCTGCCGATGATTCCGATCAACCTGGCGATCATCGGCGCCGGCGCGCGCGCCGGTTCGCGCCGCCGCGGGCTGGCGCTCGGCGCAGCCTATGGCGCGGGCATTGCGCTGGTGTATGGAGCCCTGGGCGTGGCCGTCGTGCTGAGCGGCAGCGTCTTCGGTACGCTCCAGTCCTCGCCGGTTTTCAACGGCATCATGGCGGTGATTTTTCTGGCGCTGGCGCTGGCGATGGTTGATGTCATTCCGATCGACCTGGCCCGCTTTCAGCGCGGCGGCGGTTCGGGCGGCGGCATTCTGACCGCTGGCGTGGCGGGTGGCGTCTCCGCGCTGCTGGCCGGCGCCTGCGTGGCGCCCGTGGTGGCCGCGGTGCTGCTGCTCGCTGGCTCGATGTATCATGCCGGGTCGTCGGCAGCCCTGCTGCTGCCGTTCATGCTGGGCCTCGGCATGGCGCTGCCATGGCCGTTCGCCGGGGCGGGGATGGCGGTTCTCCCCAGGCCCGGCGCCTGGATGCTCCGGGTGAAGTACGGCTTCGGTGTGCTGATCGCCATCATGGGCATTTACTATGGCTGGCTGGCCTATACCGGTTTCGCCGCCCGCACGCCCGCTGCCACAGCGGGCAACGAACTTCGCGCCGGCGACCTGGCCGGCTGGACAAAATGGCTTGCGGCGGCGAAAGCCGAACACAAGCCGTTGCTGCTCGACTTTCACGCCAGCTGGTGCAAGAACTGCCACGCCATGGACCGCACCACCTTCCGCGATCCGGCCGTGCGGCGGGCGCTGGAAAAGTTTATTGTGGTGCGCGTCGCCGCTGAGCGCCCCGGGGAAGAGCCGGCTCGCGGCATGTGTCAGGCCTTTGGTGTTCTCGGGTTGCCGACGTACGTGGTTGTTCAAGTCAAGGATCTCTGATCCAGAAGGGCGTTGAAGCATGAAGAGCAGGCAGAGGTTTGTTATTTTTCTGGCCACAGGGTTGGCTGGCGTAGTCCTTGCCGATGTCCGGCTGGCGAGAGTGTTCACCCACAACATGATGCTGCAGCGCGACCAGCCCGTCCGCGTCTGGGGATGGGCGGCCCCGGGCGAGTCGGTGCGCGTGGCCCTGGCCGGCAAGGACGCGGCAGCCACGGCAGACGCCAAGGGGGCGTGGCTGGCCGAGCTTCCCGCGCTGAAGCAGGGCGAAGGCCTGGAGCTTGCCGTCACCGGCAAAAACAGCCTCGTGCTGACGAACGTGATCGTGGGGGATGTCTGGCTCTGTTCCGGCCAGTCCAACATGGAGATGGGGCTGGGCGGGTGCCTGAACGCCGGGGACGACATCAAGACGGCGGACCTGCCGAAAATCAGGCGCATCAAGGTGTCGCATACGCAGTCTGCCTTGCCGGAGGCGGAGCTGCCGGCGGCCACGGCGTGGCAGGTGTGCACGCCGCAGACCGTCGGCGGGTTTAGCGCGGCGGCGTTCTATTTTGCCCGCGAGGTTCATGCCCGGACCGGCGTGCCGATCGGGATCCTGGACGACAACTGGGGCGGCACGCAGATCGAGCCGTGGACCGCACCCGCGGGCATGGAGCTGGTGCCGGCGCTGCGCGATGCCGTGGCGGCCCGGAGCAATGCGGCGGCAGCCTATGCCGCGCAGCTTCCCGGGCGCCTGGATGAGATTGAGCGCTGGGTTGGCAGCACCCGGGTCGCGTTGACCAACGGCGTTGCGATTCCGCCTGCTCCGGTCTGGCCCGCTCATCCCGGGGCCAGCGGCTGGGGCAGCATGTACCACGCCATGGTCAGCCCGATTGTCAGCTTCCCGATCAAGGGCGCGCTCTGGTACCAGGGCGAGTCCAACGGCAGTGAAGGCGAAAGCTACTACCACAAGATGCACGCGCTGGTCGGCGGCTGGCGCAAGGCCTGGAATCAGGGAGATTTTCCGTTTTATTACGTCCAGCTGGCCAGCTTCCAGAGCCCGGTCGAGAACCCCGCCGGCGGCGATGGCTGGTCCCGGTTGCGCGAGGCGCAGACCCGGGCGATGGACATCACCAACAGCGGCATGGCTGTGATTCTCGACACGGTGCCGCTCAAGGAGGCGGGGGATATTCACCCGAAGAACAAGTACGACGTGGGCATGCGGCTCGCGCGCTGGGCGCTCAACCGCGACTATGCGCAGAAGGACGTGACGGTGTCAGGCCCGATCTTCAAGGACATGAAGGTCGAGGGCGACAAGGTGCGCCTGTCGTTTGATCATGCCGGCACCGGCCTCATGGCCGCTGCCAAGGAGGGGCGCGCGCCGGCCGCAGAGGTCGCCGGCGGCAAGCTCAAGCGCTTTGCCATTGCCGGCGCGGACCGGAAGTGGGTCTGGGCCGAGGCGGCGATCGACGGGCAGGGTGTGCTGGTTTCCGCACCCGAGGTCAAGGAGCCGGTCGCCGTGCGCTATGCCTTCTCGATGAACCCCGATGGCGCCAACCTCTACAACCGCGAGGGGCTCCCGGCCGCACCGTTCCGCACGGACGCGTGGTAAGGCCCCAAATCTACGGCTAAGGACGACCGACCCTTTCGCGAACCTGCCTTTATCACAACGCCGCTTGGCGTCGCGGAGCTCCGCCCTCCAGGATGCATCTTCACGTGTTTCTTGTTCACGCGTTTTGGGCGGAGCTCCGCGACGCCAAGCGGGCAAGGGGCGAAAGGGTCGTTCGCAGATGACGAGTCGTCCTTAGCCGTAGATTTGGGTAAGGCAACCCCGCATTGCAGCCGCGGGCAGGGCAGGCTATACTGCCCCCTGATGCGCATCACAGGCGGTGAATTTTGCGGGCGGCCGGTCAAGGTTCCGGCCGGAGACAAGGTCCGGCCCACGCAGGACCGGGTGCGCGGGGCCCTTTTCTCCATGCTGGCGGAGCAGGTGCCGGGCGCGCGCGTGCTGGACCTGTTTGCCGGATCCGGCGCCGTGGGGCTGGAGGCCATCAGCCGGGGGGCGCAAGAGGCGGTGTGGGTGGAATCCGACCGCCGCCACGTGGCGATCTTGAAGGCGAATGTGCAGACGTTCGGTGCCGCGGGCCAGGTGGTGGGGGACGACTGCCTGCGCTGGCTGCGGCGTGTCGAAGGCGCGCCGTTTGACCTGGTCTTCGCAGACCCGCCCTACGAATGGGCGCAGGAACATGGGTTTGCCGGGATTGCGGAGCTGCTGCGCTCGCGGAGGCTGGTGCGTCCGGGAGGCATCCTGGTGGCGGAACAGCCGACGGAGCTGCCGGCCGCCGCGCTCCCGGAGTGGGAGATGCTGCGCGACCGTGCCTATGGGCACACGCGGCTGGTGGTGTACCGGATGATGCAGGAGGCCGGCGCTTCGAGTGCATAACGAGATTGCCTTCTGCGTTCTGACTGCCGTTGTTAGAGGAGCGAAACATGCAAAACATTGCCGTTTATCCCGGAACCTTTGATCCCGTGACGCTGGGCCACCTGGACCTGATCTGCCGGTCCACCGAGCTGTTTGACCAGGTGGTGGTGGCGGTGGCGTCCCGCTCGTCCAAGTCGGGCGGAATGTTCTCCATCGAGGACCGCCTGGCCATGGTGCGCGAATCCGCGGCGCATTTGCCAAACGTGGTGGTGGAGACGCTCGACGGCCTGCTGGTGAGCTACTGCGTGCGGCGCAATATCCGGATCGTGATCCGGGGGCTGCGCGCCTATTCTGATTTTGAGTACGAGTTTCAGATGGCCCTGACCAACCGCAAGCTGGCGCCGGATATCGAGACCCTTTTCATGATGCCGCTCGAGGAGCATAGCTACGTCACGGCCAGCACGGTGCGCGAGGTCGCACGGTACGGCGGCGACACCAGCAGCTTTGTGCCGGCGGTTGTGCAGAAGCACATTTGCAGCTACCTGCAGTCCCATCCGGAACAGCGCATCAAGACAGGAGGCGGCATTGGAGACGCCGGGGCATTTGATCGTTGATGTCGCCCGCCTCGACCCGGACGGGGAGTCCTTCTCCGGCGAGCTGGCGGCCGACGCGCTGGATCTGGGTGCTGGCGCGCTCTGCCAGCCGTCTGGTGGCGTCGTCTACCAGCTCTACGTGGAGCTGATCGACGGCGAAATGCTGGTCCGGGGGCGGGTGGCGCACCGGTTCGAATGCGCCTGCTCCCGCTGCGCCGAGCCGTTTACGCTGGAAGTTGCCGATTCGGCCTTTTTTGCCGACTATCCGGTGGCCGAAGGCAATGAGTACGTTGACTTGACCCCTGAGATGCGTGAAGCTATCATACTTTCCCTTCCCGGTTACCCGGTTTGCCGGGAGGAATGCAAAGGGCTGTGCGCCCGCTGCGGAGCGAATCTCAACCGCGAGGACTGCACTTGCGGGCCTGCCCCGGACGGTTCCTGGGCGGCGATTGATCTGCTTGTGAAGCGGTAGATCCGGATACGGAGTGAATAACCATGGCTGTCCCGAAACGAAAAAAGTCGAAGATGCGTATCCGCCAGCGTAAGGCGCACCACAAGTTCGAGCCCGCGCAGGTCAAGGCGTGCCCGAGCTGCGGCGCGCCCCAGCAGTCGCACCGGGTGTGCCCTTCCTGCGGGCAGTATCGCGGCCGGCAGGTCGTGACAGTCCAGGTCGGGTAACCGGACTCGCCGCTGCCTCATCAGCTCCCTCGCACACGCGGGCGTGGCCAACGGCGTTAGGCCGGATCTTCTATTGGAGAGCCCTGTACCATGCGGATAGCCCTGGATGCCATGGGTGGCGATTTTGCGCCCCGCGAGATTGTGCGCGGCGGCGTGGAAGCCGTGTCCAAGCTCAAGGGCGTGGAGTCCGTGATCCTCGTTGGTGTGGAGCCGGCGATCCAGGAAGAGCTGCGGCGGTGGGGCGGGCGTGTCGGCAACCGGATCCGGATCGTGCATGCCTCCGAAAATGTGGGTATGGACGAGGCTCCAGCCGTTGCCGTGCGCCGCAAGAAGGACGCCTCCATCAACCGCTGCATGGAGCTGCTCAAGAGCGGCGAGGCCGACGCCGTGGTCGCGGCCGGGAATTCCGGCGCCGTGGTGGCGGCCGCCATGTTCAACCTGGGGCGCATCAAGGGAGTTGTGCGTCCGGCCATTGCCACCGTGCTGCCGACCCGCAGCCGCCCCTTGCTCCTCCTCGACGCCGGGGCCAACACCGATTGCCAGGCCGAATGGCTGGCCCAGTTTGCCATCATGGGAACCGCCTATTCCCAGTCCGTGCTGCACCAGCGCAACCCGGTCCTGGGCCTCCTGAGCATCGGTACGGAGGATGGCAAGGGCAATGAGGTCACCAAGAAGGCCTTCGGCCTGATCCAGCATGCCGGGGTGAACTTCCGCGGCAATGTGGAGGGGCACGACCTGTTCATCGGCCACACCGACGTGGTGGTGTGCGACGGGTTTGTCGGCAACGTGGTGCTGAAAACGACCGAGAGCGTGTCACATGCCATTGGCTTCTGGATGAAGCAGGAATTTTTCCGGCACCCCATCCGGGTTCTGGGCGCCATGCTCCTCAAGGGGGCACTCACCGCCATGAAGCACCGGATGGACCCCGAGGTGTATGGTGGCGCCCCGCTGCTGGGGGTGGCTGGGAATGTCATCATCACCCACGGCGCCTCCACCCATCGCGCCATCTACCACGCCGTGCGCGTGGCTGCCGCCGCCGCCAATAATAACGTCAGCGGGTTGATCGCCGAGCGCATCGCGGCGGCCGGAGATTTCGACACGGACAAAGATATTCCCGCCGTCTGATTTTTGTGTTCCGGCCCTGGCAGAAAAGATATAACTGCTTGCGAGGAAACAAATTATGCGCATGCGCGCCGAGCACTTTTTGCTTTGACATTCCCCCTGTTTCTGTCAAAATCATGCTCTGAATTTGACCCAATTGGCTTGTGGAAACGGGTCATCACAGGAGCGAGAACATGGCAGACAAGGCATGCGTATTTGCAGGACAGGGTGCCCAGTTTGTGGGCATGGGCAAGGATCTGGCTGCAACCAACCCGGAGATTCTGGCGCTTTATGACCGGGCCAATCAGGTGCTCGGCTTTGACCTGAAAAAGGTTTGCTTTGAGGGACCGGTCGAGGACCTGACGCGCTCCAACTATTGCCAGCCGGCGATTTTCGTCACCAGCGTGGCCTGCTACACCGCGTTCCAGAAGCGGTTTCCCGGAGCTGCCTTCACGATGGCCGCCGGCTTGAGCCTGGGCGAGTGGACCGCGCTGCACGTGGCCGGTGTCCTTGATTTTGACAGCACGCTGCGCGTGCTGGAGGCGCGCGGCCGCTTCATGCAGCAGGCTTGCGAGGAGCAGGCCGGCGGCATGGTGAGCGTGATGGGCGCCACCCTGGACCAGCTCAAGGAGATCTGCGCCAGGGCCGGCATTGTCATGGCGAATATCAACTCCGACGCCCAGGTCGTGCTTTCCGGAAGCAAGACGGGCGTGGCAGAGGCGGAGAAGCTGGCCGCCGCCGCCGGGCTGAAATGCATCGTACTCAACGTGGCCGGCGCCTTTCATTCCCCCCTGATGGCTTCCGCACGTGAACGGCTGGCCGGGGTGCTCAAGGACGTGGTATTTCAGCCGCCCCGCCTGCCCGTGCTGGCCAACGTGACCGGCCAGCTCCACGCGGCGGACGGTCAGGCGATCCGCGAAGCCATGCTGCGGCAGGTGTCCGAGTCTGTGCGCTGGGCCGACTGCGTCCGCACGGCCATGGCCGCCGGTGCCCGCACGTTTGTTGAATTCGGCCCTGGCAAGGTCCTTTCCGGGCTGATCAAGCGGATCGACAAGCAGAACACGACCTGCAATGTGCAGGACGCCGCCACGCTGGAGCAGGCGGCGGTGGTAAATTGACTGACAGTGTGAAGCAAACAGCGAGAACTCAGAATTCAGCAGTCAGAAGTCAGAATAAAGTCCACTCCATTCGCTTGCTTGGAATCATTCTGAATCCTGAATCCTGAATTCTGACTCCCGACTACCGAAAAAGGAAGCCCATGGGTAAGCTTGAGGGAAAGATTGCGATCGTGACCGGCGCCGCGCGCGGCATCGGCCGGACCATTGCTGAAGCGCTGGCACGCGAAGGCGCTGACCTGGCCCTGTGCGACTGCCAGGTGGAGTGGATGAACGACACCGTGGCCTCGGTGCAGTCCATGGGGCGCAAGGCCATGGCCGGCGCCGCGGATGTCGGCAATGCCGCCGCTGTGGACGCGTTTGTCAACCAGGTCATGGCGCACTACGGCCGGATCGACATCCTGGTCAACAACGCCGGCATTACGCGCGACAAGCTGCTGATCCGCATGTCCGACGACGACTGGGACCAGGTCCTCCGCATCAATCTTACCGGCGCATTCCTGCTTTCGCGCTCCGTGGCCAAGGTCATGATGAAGCAACGCGCCGGGTGCATGGTCAACATCGCCTCCATTATCGGCTTGATCGGCAACGCCGGTCAGTGTAATTATGCCGCATCAAAGGCGGGCCTCATCGCCATGAGCAAGTCCATGGCAAAGGAGCTCGCCGGGCGCGGCATCCGTGTGAACGCCGTGGCGCCGGGGTTCATTGTGTCCAAGATGACGGACGCGTTGTCGGAGGAAGTGCGGAACCAGATGATGGCCGCCATCCCGGCAGGGCGTTTTGGCACGGCAGAAGATGTGGCCAAGAGCGTGGTGTTCCTGGCGTCGGACGACGCCTCCTACGTGACGGGCCAGGTGTTGAGCGTCAACGGCGGAATGGTGATGTGAAACGGCACCAGCCGTTTCGCGGGTTAAACGAGGCAAGGAGAGGCATACATGGCTAGCAAACTGGAAGAACGCGTAAAAGAGATCATCGTGGAGCAGCTGGGCGTGAACGCCGAGCAGGTTACGCCGGAGGCGTCTTTTATTGACGACCTTGGCGCGGATTCGCTCGACACCGTTGAGCTGATCATGGCTTTTGAGGAGGAGTTCGGCGCCGAGATCCCCGACGAGGAGGCTGAGAAGCTGACCACCGTCGGCAAGGTGACCGAGTATCTCAAGGGCAAGGGCTTCGAAAAGGAATAAGGGACGCCCGTCTCTCCTGTGACCGGGGTGGATGTTTGCCGTCCCCCCCGGTCTTGTTCTAATTCCCAGCAGGATATCGGTATGAGAAAAGTCGTCGTAACAGGGATGGGCGCGGTTTCTCCGGTCGGCTGCGGCGTCACGCCCTTCTGGCAGAGCATCACCACAGGCAAAAGCGGCATCGGTCGCATCGACCGGTTTGACCCCAAGGATTTTGCCGTGCAGATCGCCGGGCAGGTCCGCGACCTGGCCACGGACACGTTCATACCTCCCAAGGAACAGCGGCGCATGGACCGGTTTTCCATCTATGCCATCTGCGGCGCCAAGATGGCGGTGGCCGACGCGGGCATCGATTTCTCCAAGACCGACACGGAAAAGTGCGGCGTGGCCATGAGCGCCGGCATGGGCGGCATCGAAACATTCTTCGAGGAGGCCGGTAACCTGCGCGACAAGGGGCCGCGCCGCGTCTCGCCGTTCTGTGTGCCTTCCATGATCCCGAACATCCCCGCCGGCCTGATCGCCATCGAGTACGGCCTCAAGGGGCCCAACTATGCCGTGGTCACGGCCTGCGCCTCCGCGCTGCACTCCATCGGTTTTGCCTTCCGCTCCATCCAGACCGGCGAGTGCGACGTCATGATTGCCGGCGGCGCCGAGGCCACCATTACGCCCATGGGCATCGCGTCGTTTGCCTCCATGCGCGCGCTCAGCACCCGCAATGATAACCCGACCGGAGCCAGCCGGCCGTTTGACAAGGACCGCGACGGGTTCGTCATGGGCGAAGGCTCCGGCGTGCTCATCCTGGAGGACTACGACCACGCCGTCCGCCGCGGCGCGCGCATCTATGCGGAAATGGCCGGCTTCGGCATGACCTGCGACGCCTTCCACATGACCGCCCCGTGCGACGACGGCGACGGCGCCCGCCGCGCCATGCTGCGCTGCATGGAAAGTGCAAAGATGAGCGCTTCCGATGTGGACTACATCAACGCCCACGGCACCAGCACGCCCCTCGGAGACAAGGGCGAAACGCTGGCCATCAAGCGCGCGCTCGGCGAGGTCGACGCCCGCCGCGTGATGGTCTCCGCGACCAAGTCGATGACCGGCCACCTGCTCGGCGGCGCCGGCGGTATCGAGTCCGTGGCCTGCGTCATGGCGCTGCACACCGGCATCGTTCCGCCCACGATCAACTACACCACGCCGGACCCGGACTGCGACCTCGACTACGTGCCGAACACCGCACGCCAGGTGCCGATCCGCTCCTGCCTGAACAACTCGTTCGGCTTCGGCGGCCACAACGCCTGCATCGCCTTCCGCAAAATTTAGTTTCGCGACGCGAAAACGAAATTTCCTGAGCGCGCCGCGTCACCGCGGCGCGTTTTTTTTACGCTGCGTCATAAGTTACAGCAGACGGCCAAGTAGGTCGGGCATTTCTGCCCGACCGGCCTGGCGGAGTGGGCGGCAGCAGTCGAAATAATCGCGCGGCGGGGCAGCGATTCTGCAAGGTGCGACGACTCGGATCAGTAGGAGCGCCGCCCCGCAGCGCGAAACAAGGACAGAACATGCCACCCGACAACAAGCCGCTGGATCCCGCCCGCCGGGCGCAGATCGAACACGAGCTGCACCGCGACATCGCCCTGCGCCGGAAAGGCTACCGCGAACAGGCGCTGCAGGTTCTGCCGCACGTCTGCGCCAGTTGCGGCCGCAGCTTCAGCGGCCCGCGGCTGCGCGAGCTCACGGTGCACCACCGCGATCACGATTTTCGCAACAACCCGCC
>SESD01000535.1_pt1 | contig 23376 bp, 19 predicted proteins | sample 3171411 | NCBI WGS metagenome assembly SESD01 (sample SAMN06051880, study PRJNA518727) | freshwater metagenome | biome: subpolar coniferous forest; feature: holomictic lake; material: water; isolation source: holomictic Lake 442, 16.5 m depth | place: Canada: near Kenora, Ontario | collected...
CATTGGTAGCTTTCGATGGTGACTTTATTTCTTACAAGCATTAATTACAAGTATTGGGTATGCTGTGCAAAAGCCAATAAGCCCTGTAGCAATACCGCTAGCTTATTACACAGACAAAGTTAAGATAACGTAAATAATAGGAGAAACACCATGACAATTTCCATGTATCAGGCTTCAGTTCCAGCGATGATTAAAACACTGTCTAACTTACGCAACTTGCTTGAAAAAGCATCAACACATGCTGAAGCCAAGAAAATAGATCCTTCAGTGCTGGTCAACGCCCGTCTCTACCCTGACATGTTTCCACTGTCGCGTCAGGTTCAAATCGCAACCGATATGGCAAAGGGCGCTGCTTCACGCCTTGCGGGTCAGGAAGTGCCCAGTTATGAAGACAATGAAGCTACGTTTCCCGAATTAATCGCACGGTTAGATAAAACCATCGCGCTACTAGCAACCTTTAAACCAGGGGATATTGATGGCTCTGAAGATCGCACTATTACACTGCCTATGCGAGATAGAACACTGACGTTCAAAGGTTTGCCCTACCTGATAGATTATGTGCTGCCTAATGTCTACTTTCATACAACAACAGCCTTTGCGATTTTGCGTCACAATGGGGTTGAAATTGGTAAAAAAGATTTTCTTGGCAAAGTGGATTAAATGACATGCAGTAGGTGAAGCAAAATATCAAAGGCTGTAGTTAACCAACCTCTCAGACTGGGTTGCTTTTATGGAAAGTTGGCTACAAACAAGCTGATATAATGACCGCATTATTTTAAAGGACTATCCAATTAATGAAATCTCTATTAGCAATATGCCTGATTTTTACATCCATACTTGCATGCGCAGGTGAAGTGCCAGCAACCTCAGCGGTTAAAGGTAAAGTGCTTGAGGTCAAAGATGCTGGGGGCTACACCTATCTACGCCTTAAAACTAAGGATGACGACATTTGGGCCGCAGTCCTAAAAGCGCCTGTTACACCAGGAAGTGAAGTCACGATTGAGAATGTAATGGTCATGAATAACTTCGAGAGCAAGTCACTTAAAAAAACGTTCAAGACGATTCTATTCGGCACGCTAGGTGGCAGCAATGAAATGGCGGCGGCGCATGCCAACCTAGCAAATACAGTAGACACTAGTGACATCAAAGTCTCCAAAGCTATTGGCACAAACAGTCGAACAGTTGCAGAAGTCATCACAAAAGCTGCCGAGCTTAAAGACCAAATAGTTTTGGTTAGGGGCAAGGTTGTGAAGTTCAGCCCAGAGATTATGGGGAAAAATTGGATCCACCTACGCGATGGCTCTGGCGCTGCCAGCGACAATACGAATGACATTCTAGTGACGACCACGAACCAAGCGAAAATTGGGGATATCGTCACAGCGAAAGGAACGGTTCACACCAACAAAGATTTTGGGGCGGGCTACTCTTACAAGGTCATCATCGAAGAAGCTACACTTCAACCATAGTCGGCAACGTCATTTAAGATAACACTATGTTGAATTTCATCATATCAACCATCGCCTTCTCTCTGTCAGCATATGGCTTGAACCGTTATTTCGATGCACAACCAACGAGCGGCATGCGCTCACGCGCGATGATTGTGATGGTCACTGCAACAATAATCTCTATTGGCGCAGGCTGGACTTTAGATCAGTTAGATGGCGATGCTCAACTGCATAAGAATGATCCCTCTATTACCGAAATCGTCAAAAGTGGTGACCCAATACAGATTGCCAAAGTATTGGCAGGTTTTAACTAATTACTAGAAGTGAACGCCATGATTGCAGAAACAAACATTAGCCTAAAAGTAGCATTTAACGAGAAAGACCAAGCTAAATCACTTGGTGCACACTGGAATGGAGAATCAAAACACTGGTTTATACCTCAAGGTCTCGACGTAGCACCTTTTCAAAAGTGGCTCACAAACTCCCCTGCACCTACTCATAATCAACCTGTAAAGACAATAAACTCGGGTTTGACTACTGATAATCGGTCTTTTGAAGATGATGTAGACTCTATCAATGCAAGATTACGCGATGCCTATGAATCAGATGATAACGATGCCTTTTAATCACATAGACTAGGCCGTAAACATAGCAACGTCCATGTCATTGGTACCTTTAGCCGGCCAATAAAAGCGGGGCGTATTTAAGTAAAAATTAGCTTTAAACCAGCAATTAGCAACACTAGTGCCAATAGCTTTTTGATAGAGGCCGATTGAATACGACGACTTCCAAAATAAGAGCCCAGACTTCCGCCTAAAGCTGCAGCAATGAGTAAAGGGATAATAAACGGAGGTAATGATTTTGTGATGGAAAGATTACCCGCTAAGCCGGAAATGGAATTCACTAAAACAAATAACGCAGATACTGCGGCGGCTTTTTTTGCATCAGCCCAGCCCATGAAAAGTAAAAGCGGTGTCAGAAAAATACCGCCACCCGTGCCAGTAAGGCCTGATAAAAATCCAATACCAGCACCAGACGCCAATGCCTGTATACGAGGTGGCGCGATGATTTTCAAGGTTTTTTTAGATTGAAAAATAAAGCGTATTGCAGAATATAGCAACACCACCCCTAATATCACCTTAAAAAGGTGAATTGGAAGATTCAAAAGTCCTCCAAGGAAGGCAAAGGGCACCGAAAATAATGCAAAAGGCCAGAACAAATCCCACGAGAAATGTCCTGCTCTAAAATATTGCCATGCAGCAATGGATGCAACCAAAATATTAAGTGTTAAAGCCGTTGGCTTAATCACAGATGGCGCAAAAGACAAAAGTGACATAATTGCTATGTAACCTGATGCGCCAGCGTGACCTACTGACGAATAAAGTACCGCGATAATAAAAACACCCGCGATAAATAGCAGTAAAATTTCAGGGGTCATGTCTCAAGACCCAATAGCAACATAAAATCAAACTGCATTTACAAATGGTTTTTTGATATGTGTAGCGTAGCTACCGAATAGACTTAGCTTGAGTGCTTAGAAACATTTAAATGTTCAGCGAATGTTTCTTTATTTTCTTTGAGAAAATCAAGTAGTCCCAAAGCATCTAACGATTTAAACTGTTTATCTAATTGAGCAATATTGTCAGTTAAGTTAAAAATTGAAGTTTCTCTATCAACGACTTGCAAGCCTTCATGCTCTGCAACATCCAAAATCTCCACCACTTTATCGTACAGCTTTTCCGTAGCTGGGGTGTATGGCACAATTACCCAGAAATCACTGCCATTTCTAGTGACCAGATCGGCTTTTCGAAATGCATTCTTGAGAGAAACCGTTACTGCAGCTAATTGCTTAGCAGCTTCTTGCGCGCCATATGTTTCACCAAGTTCATTTTTATTGCCGTAGGCAATGTAAACCAAACCAAACTTCACTGGGCTAGCATAGCGGACTGTCAAGGCCATTAGCCATTCTAAAGCGCCCAAAAATATAATTCTGGCTTCAATGTCTTCACGTAGCATTTTTTAAGACTCCTGACTAGTTTGGTTGGTTACATAACACTCAAGCAACACATTAACGTGTTGAGTTTTAACTGTAGCCTGATTTTTATCACAATTTATTAAACGCTGTTTACGGCATCTATGCAAAAAATGATACCACGAATGGTAAGTATTGCACCGAGCACCTATCAAAACTCATTACTTTTTTAACAAAAATGCATTTTAAGCGTGGTCCTACTAATAGCTCTATCCAACAGCAACAATCTTCACCCTATTTTGCCACTATTTAATACATACCGCCCTGACCTGCTTCATATCCGTAATGCCTTGCAACACTTTTTCAATACCATCTTGCTTCAATGTACGCATACCATCGCCTAGCGCGGTTGCAAACATCTCGGCCACGCGCGCATGCTCTTGAATATTCTTCTTAACCGCATCGGTGCCTTCCATGAGTTCATGCAAGCCTACGCGCCCTTTATAGCCAGTACCATTGCATTTATCACAACCTGCAGGTTTAAATAAGGTTAACTGCCCTTTGTTATTGCCAAACGATTTTGTCCATCGGTCAAATATTTCTTGGTAGCTTGCCTCAGGATCTTTTTTCCAAAAACTAGTGTTTTTAAGCTCTTCACAATATTCATTCAGCATACCTTTAACTTCAGCCGCATCTGGCGTGTATGGTTTTTTGCACTCACACAAGCGCTTGCCTAAACGCTGCGCCAAAATACCAATTAAGGCATCTGCAAAATTAAATGGGTCCATCCCCATATCCAACAACCGAACAATGGACTCTGGCGCACTATTGGTGTGCAATGTGGCGAACACTAAATGTCCAGTAAGAGATGCTTCAATACCCGTCGATACGGTTTCTTTGTCACGCATCTCCCCTACCATAATGACATCTGGGTCGGCACGTAAAAACGCCTTCATAATAGTAGCGAAATCAAGTCCCGCTTTTTTATTAATCTGTACTTGGCGCAGACCTTTTTGGGTAATTTCTACCGGATCTTCAGCCGTCCAAATTTTGGTTTCTGGCTTATTGATATAGCCCAAAGCCGAGTGCAAGGTCGTAGTTTTACCTGAACCTGTTGGACCACACACAAAAAATAAACCATAGGGTTTAGCGATTAATTCTTTCAGTTTCTTATTATTCCAGTCAGATAGTCCTAAGTTATCCAGAGGAATAGGTTTACCTGCCGCTAAAATACGCATCACGATATCTTCCATGCCGCCTGCAGAGGGGATGGTAGCTACGCGAAGTTCAATATCTAACGGACCATACTTTTTGAATTTTATCTTGCCATCTTGTGGTCTACGTTTTTCTGAAATATCTAAATCACACATGATTTTTATGCGGGCTGTTAGGGCATTTCGGTAGCTTGGAGGCACTTCAATATAGTTGACCAATGAGCCATCTTTACGAAAGCGAACTTCAGTTTTGCCTTTTTCCGGATATGGCTCAATATGTATATCAGACGCACCTTGGTTATATGCATCAATGATAATTTTATTCACAAGTTTGACTAATTCATTGTCAGCAGCTGCATTAGCATCGTCTGCGACAGAGACATATTCATCCTCATCTTCACCCATGACGGATAATATGTCGCCTATATTGCCGCTCGCGCTATTGACCCCATAAAATTGGGTGACAGTATTGATAAAATCTTGTTGCAAACCGACGCGATAAGCTATTTTTACATGACGTGGAAAAACATGACTCACAACGCCAGAACCTTTAATCCGCTCTGGATCCAGAGTTAATATGATTAGCCCATCAGTATTGGTTTCATCTATAGGTAACCAGCCATTTTCTTCAACATATTCCTGCTTAAGGTTCTTAAGCAAATCAATCGGTTTAATGCGATCAACTTTATATGGCTCATAAGGCGTGTCGAAAAAACCAGATAGCGCACGACCAATAGTAGCGGGTTTAACTTGAAACTCATTAATCAGGATAAACTCTAAATCCTTACCTGATTTACGTGCAGATCGCCGCGCTAACTCTAGCTCTTCATTAGATAAATGACCTTCAGTCACCAAGCCGCTATACTTGGTTTTTACAGCACTTGCATTTGTTAGACGTTGATTGAGCGCAATGGCAAGTGTTTTAGCAAGCTCTGGCGCACCCTCTTCCACCATGTGACTGAAAGGCAAGCCAGATAAGGTGTTGATAATTTGTACTACACCCATCAAACGACCATCTTCTGGGCTCACAATCGGGAAGACGAGCATCTGCTTCGCGTGAAAACCAGTTTTCTTATCGACTTCTTTTAGAAATTTAATTTGAGCGCTAATGGCATTTAATTCTGCATCGTCGTACACATCTTTGATATTGAGCAGTGCTTTTTTAACGCCTGAGTAGCCGGCAATACTGCTCTGCGTAAGCGGCAGTTTTAGTTCTTTAAATTCATTAAGCCCTGTTTTAACTTTAGAAACAATTGAATTACCATCCTCACTCACCACATACAACGTGATGCGTTCAGCTTCAAATAAAGCACATACCTCAAAGCTAACTTCTAAAATGATTTCATCAATATAACGCGCCGCATGAATTTTATTGGTGACGCTTTGTAGTTTTTTTGTAAAAGCTAAACGATTGCCTATCTCGGTGAGATTGGCAGAATCTTTTTCTTGCTTTTGCAAAGTGCTGTTCATAACAAGCCAGTCCTTAATATTCTAAACCGTGGTAATTTGACGTTACCCTATCAATGGTTTAACACTATCATAGCCATATGATAAGTCAATCGACTTACTAGTCAAGATTAATAGCCCTATTCACAAGATAGCACTCAATATTCATAGAATAATGTTATTGCACATCGTGTAATTGAACTAAACTAGCGCCTATGTCTACTGCTCCGCCAACACAGCACAACAACCCTCTACATGGCGTAACACTAGAGGCAATTGTGACCGCTCTGGTAGCTCATTTTGGTTGGGCCGAGTTAGCCATACGCATCCCCGTGCGCTGCTTTAGTAATGACCCTAGCATTGCATCGAGTTTGAAGTTCTTACGTAAAACCCCATGGGCACGTGACAAAGTAGAAGGCCTTTATCAGTTTATGCTTAGGGAGATTAAGCGAGCTGACCTTGACAAACCGCAAGTCTAATTTCTACCAGATTTAAGCTGAAACATTACCATGTGCCAGCATGGCTGCACCGATAATACCTGCCTGATCACCCATACTAGAAATACTCACCTTGGTTTTTCCGCGTAAGGCTGGGATTAAATCACGCTCTAACTGGCGCTGAAACGACTGCGACATCAATGGCCAGGCTGCGCTCATACCCCCCCCTATCACCACATCGCTCACATCAATCACTTTTAAGATATGAGCCAAAGCCTGCGCGAGTTTTGTACCTGCTAGTGCATAAGCATTAAGGGCATGCTGGTCGCCTGCATTCGCGCGGCTTTCAATCTCTTCGGCGCTGCAATCCTGGCCACTTGTTTCAAAGTAGCTAATACTCACGGCAGTTGCAGAGGCATATTGCTCCATACAGCCATGGTTTCCGCATCCACATAGCCGGCCATTGGGCTCAACGATAATATGCCCTACTTCCATCGCCACGCCATGCTGACCTTGAACTGGCTGACCACTCATCACTAATCCACCGCCAACCCCTGTACCTAAGCCTAAATAAATTAAGTTTTTAGTGAGCATCGACCGTGTTGCATACTCACCATAAGCAGCTGCGAGTGCATCATTCTCGGTAATGACGGGCAATTGAATTAATCGACTTAGATCCGCAGTCAAATCGACATCACTTAAGCCTGGCAAATTAGGTGACTGTAAAATCTTTTGCGTATTGGGGTCAATGAATCCTGGAAAGCCAATACCTACCGCAGAAACTTCAGGATACTTATCACGGACCGTGTTAATTGCTGTAGAAATTGTCGATAAGATTTTCTGCCACGCTTGTTCTGGCGTTTGCTGATGCGATTTACATAGATTAGAAAAATCTGCCAGAAAGCGCATTTCTTCTATGAGCTTAGGGTGGTCACTTGAATTATTAGCCTCAAATTCAACAACACCTAAGCGCAGGTTAGTGCCGCCGACATCGATTCCAATCAAAGTTGCCATATTGCTAACTTCGCCTTGAAGCTAATATCGCCGCCGCTATGCTTTCTTGTTGCGCTGATGATAGCTGTTGCCACTCAAAACGCCAGTGCCAATTACCAGTGGATGTACCAGGCGTATTCATTCGATGGCTAGAATCAAGCGCTAATATATCTTGCATAGGAATAATGGCTAATAATGCATTAGACTTCAGCGCCATATCAATTAAATCTTTTGGCATATTAAGTTCATGCTGCGCTGAATGAGATGACTGCAAATAATCATGCACATGCTTACGTTGCGACTCATCTGCAGCATGATACCAACCTAACGTCGTATCATTATCATGCGTACCTGTGTAGGCAACGCTGTTATCTTCAATGTGATGCGGCAAATAAGGATTATCTTCTTCACCACTAAAAGCAAACTGCAAAATCTTCATGCCAGGTAGCTGATATTTATTTCGTAACGCATTTACTTCGTCGGTAATGATGCCCAGGTCTTCTGCAACCAAACAAATGTTCGGCAAGGCATTCTTAATTGCCGCCAGCAAGGCATCTCCTGGGGCTAGAACCCATTCACCATTGATTGCCGTATGTTCTGTCGCAGGAATCTCCCAAGCAGCTTCTAGGCCTCTAAAATGATCAATACGCACAATATCAAACAACTCACTTTGTGTTGCCATACGTGAAATCCACCACGCATAGCCATCGCTAGCCATTGCATCCCAGTTGTAATGGGGATTGCCCCAGCGCTGTCCGTTTTCCGAAAAATAATCGGGCGGCACACCAGCCACCACGGCCATGTTTTTATCATCATCAAGCTTAAATAAGTGTGGTTGCGCCCAAACATCTGCACTGTCATAAGCCACAAAAATAGGGATGTCGCCAAATAAATAGATGTTCTTTGCGGCAGCATAAGCTTTAAGTCTTAACCACTGCGTAAAAAATACAAACTGCGCAAATTGAATCACTGAGATTTGTTGCGCTAGCTCTTTACGTGCTTTCTTGAGCGTTTTTATATCCCTATTTTTATAGGCTTCAGGCCAACTATGCCAGCCAGCTTGATTAAACTTAGATCGTAACGCTAAAAATAAGGCGAAATCATTTAGCCAGTGTGCTTGTTTAGTACAAAAATCTACAAAATCTTGTTGCTGCTTATCGTTATTAGTTTTTTTGCAAAAAGCTTGATAAGCCTTCTCAATTAAATATAATTTATTGGTAATTGGGGCTGTTAAATCATTTTTTGTAAGTAAACGTTTGTTCTGTAAAATTTCCAGGCTAATAAAATCGGGATTGCCCGCGTAAGCAGACAAGCATTGATAAGGTGAGTTATCTGCATGTGGCATATTAATAGGCAATGTCTGCCAAACACTGACGCCAATATCATGCAAGAAATCAACAAAATGATACGCTTCAGAACCTAAATCCCCCACATAACTCGCGCTAGGGAGCGAGCTAATATGCAACAAAACACCTGCACGGCGTTGATTTAATAGTGATATTTTAGATTTCTGTGTCATTGCAGCCTACATTGAAAAAATTAAGCTTCTAACAAGCTATTGCTGACACGACTTTTACGCCTGTCCTCGCCGCATGGTGCCGGCATTATCTGCATTACCCCCGCCCGTGCTAATACTGGAATGTAATTCATCCGGAATTGGTTGTTGTAGTAGCGTATATAAATTAATAAGATTAAGCCGATAAAGCTTATCAAAACTTGCAACGCTGTCTGATGAATTGTAATCACCAAACCACCAAAACCAATCAGAACCTTCGCAAATCGCTAATTGTCGCTCACAAGCCACTAACTGATCAGCATTCAAATCACCCTTAGACAATACGCTATCGTAAGTTTTTTTAGCGATGCATAATAAATCCCATGCTAAATTTTTGTCTTTACTGCCTATCCATGTACTAAAAGTACCATACACCCAGCTACCCGCTGCTACTTGTGGCAACGCTGGCGCGGTTATTCGCTTAGTTTTGTATTGTTTTGATTGATACAACTCAACCATATCGCTAAAAGTGGTCATTTCTATATCAGGATGATTTGCCAGCGCCTCATATAGTTCACTTAAGAAATAATAACCATTATAGGGGTAGTATTCCCAAGCATTTTCGCCATCTAAAATAACACTGACAACTCTAGATTGGTTGTTACTTGCCTCAAGTGTTTCTGATTGTTGTATATGTTCAAGAGTTTGAATGAAATCTTTGATTGCATCAGGCGTATGCATTTTTGCATATTCAAACCCGATTTTATCTGAGAGATTATCATCTCTAAAGAAACATAAAATATCATGCTTACCATTGGTTATACGATAAGGTTGGTATAAATATTCATTTTTATCTGCCACGCTTAAATGTGACTTCAGTAAACTATTAACTAATACAGTCTGTCCTGTCGCTGCCCACTTAACGCCATGTTCTGCCATTAACGATAATGCCGCAGCGGACACGCCTCCCTCGGCGGGCCACATGCCATTAGGCTCTTCGCCAAAGAGGTTAGCGTGGAATTTTTTTGCAGTCACCACATGCTCGACAGCTCTATTGTATCCGCCGGCGTAATTAACATATTGTGGTAATGGTGCATATGGCATCGCATCCAGTGTAGATTTAAAATCTAACAATAATGGCAAAATCGGATGGTAGTAAGGTGTTGTAGAAATTTCTATTTGCTTACGTTGCATGAGCACTTTGTAACGCGGGATTAAACCAGAAATTGTCTCACCAATGACATTAAATAACTGCCGTCTATCCTCAAGTGTAAACAACACCCCTTTAGTCATCAGCGACTGTATGACTTTATTATTTCGACGCAAACTCTCACCGCACCAAGCTAAGTGATACCACACCAATAAATCCGCTTTATATTGCCCTGATAGATAATGAAATTCATCATTACAGGCCATTTTTTCAACCAGCTGATAAATTTGCAATAAGCGCTGATAATGTGGAAATGGACTCAGCATTTTTTCATGGTGGCTTTTAAAACAACTTTGCACGACCAATTGACATTGCTCTTGGTCAAGTCCCGCTAAGTTTTCATGAACCAGCAACGACAATAATGGATCACGAATTTCATTTTTCTTAAATTGGTGACTGTAGTCTTCAAGCTGCTCCAACAAAATCGGCACGAAATTAAAGGTCACTCGCGCTTTAGGATTAGCCTCAAGATGAAATGCCATATCACTGTAATCTTTTATGGCATGCAAATAAGTCCATGGCAATACGTATTCATTGTTAACGGTATCTCTATAATCTGGCTGATGCATATGCCAGTAGAGATTAAGATATAGCTTAGGACGATTAGACTTCAATTAAATACAACCTTAATATTAAACATTAATAACAATTAATAACTATTTGATTTAAATTACTTTGTTCTGTACAAATCCTGACCCAGCATATCTGGCGTTACCAGTGTGATGCCTTTTTCAGAAACATAAAAGCGCTTAGCATCTAAGGCTAAATCCACACCAATTTGCATGCCTTCAGGGATAATGCAACCACGATCTATTACCGCATTCTTGAGCACTGCATGGCGGTTAATCGTGACTTTAGGCAAAACTACCGAACCTTCTATAGTGCAGTAACTATGCACACGCACATCTGAAAACAGCACGGAGCTATCTACTGAAGATCCGCTAATAAGACATCCACCTGAAACTAAGGAGTCCGTTGCACTACCGGCTCTACCGGCGTCATTAAACACAAATTTAGCAGGTGGCAAATGCTCTTGATAAGTCCAAATAGGCCAATCTCTGTCGTACAAATTAAGCTCTGGAATCACCCTGGTAAGCTCCATATTAGCTTCCCAATATGCATCAATCGTACCTACATCACGCCAGTAATGATTATCATTTTTAGCGCCCACACAACTTTCAGTAAATCGATGCGCCTGAATTTTATATTTTTTGATAATGTACGGAATAATGTCCCCACCAAAATCGTGTGTAGATTTAGGGTCGCCAGCATCGCGAATTAATTGTTCATACAAAAATTTAGCATTAAAAATATAAATGCCCATACTTGCAAACGCTTTAGTGGTGTCGCCTGGCATATGCTTAGGTGATTCTGGTTTTTCAGCAAATTCGATGACGCGGTCAGTATCATCGACGGCTAGCACACCAAAGCCTTTTGCATCCTCTAAGGGCACGTTAATGCACGCGACTGTCATGTCAGCATTGTTCTTAACATGAGTTGCCAACATTTTGCCGTAATCCATTTTATAAATATGATCGCCAGCTAAGATCAAAATGTATTCAGCGCCACCTTCACGCAGCAAATCCATATTTTGATAAACTGCATCGGCGGTACCTTTGTACCAATCCTCTGAAATACGCTGTTGGGCTGGAATGATATTCACATATTCATTAAATTCACCCCTTAAAAACCCCCAGCCACGCTGAAGATGCTGAATCAAGCTTTGCGCTTTATACTGGGTCGCAATGTTAACGCGGCGAATGCCAGAGTTGATGCAGTTAGATAGAGGAAAATCAATGATTCTATATTTTCCACCAAACTGCACGGCGGGCTTAGCACGCCAATCAGTTAGGTTTTTTAGACGACTACCACGACCACCAGCAAGAATAATCGCTACGGTATTTTTGGTTAATGTACTAATAAAACGGTCTGAATGTTGACCCATTTTTTTGTTATGCGGCATGATGCCCTCCTGAAGATTGATTGACATTGATTACTCTAGCTGGGCTAACTAGTTTTAATTTATGTTTAACTGCATATTGTTGTACATTATAATCAGCTTAAAGCACTATAATCTAGTTAAAACACTACGAATCAAACAAATAAAGCTAAAAAATCTAAAAATATTTCTTAAGAGAAATTTAGGGGAGTGTATCTTGGTCAAATCTTTAACAACACCAACAAAAACAAGAGCAAAAGCTAGCGTAAAATCCACTGCGACTTCTAAGTCAACTTCGAATTCCTCTGCCGATTCATTGCGATTGATTTTAAAAGCTAAACACCATGACCCATTTAGCTTTTTAGGGCTACATGCTACTGGTGAAACTTACATCTATCGTACTTTCCTCCCTAAAGCTTCAGACGTATCAGTCAAAGTGGCAAGCAAGTGGGTGAAGCTTGAAAAAACACATGCGGATGGATTATTTGAAGTCTCAAGTAAAACTGCACTTAAAACACCTTGCTTGCTTAAAGTTGAAACTGGTGACAGCGCCTACGAAACACATGATCCTTACACCTTCTCATCTAGCTTAACGCAAGATGAGCTTTATCTATTTGGTGAAGGTCGATTATTACAAGCGTATAAAACACTTGGTGCACAATGCATCACACAAGATAACGTCGCCGGCGTGCGCTTTGCCGTATGGGCGCCCAATGCAGAGCGTGTGAGTGTTACTGGTAGCTTTAATGGCTGGGATGGTCGCGTACATTCCATGCGTGCACATGGCTCAAGTGGCGTCTGGGACATTTTTATCCCAAACTTAACCACGAATGACACCTATAAATTTGAAATTCGCAATCGTCACACAGGCGGCATTTTAGTTAAAACTGACCCCTATGGCTTTGAATTTGAACAACGTCCAGGTACCGCAGCAAGAATCAGTAGTAGCCATCATGAATGGCAAGATAAAACTTGGTTGGATGCTCGCAAAAAACATGACTGGCTACATGCCCCCTTCAATTGTTATGAGGTTCATTTAGGTTCATGGCAGCGCAACGATCAAGGACATTTTTTAACTTATCGTGAGTTAGCAAAAACACTCGTGCCCTACGTGGCGGAAATGGGTTACACGCATGTTGAATTAATGCCAATATCAGAGCATCCATTGACGGAATCTTGGGGTTACCAAACTACCGGATATTTTGGTGTAACAAATAGATTTGGCTCCCCAGATGATTTACGTTTTTTGATTGACGCCTTTCACCAAGCTAATGTGGGCGTCATTCTAGACTGGGTTCCTGGGCATTTCCCAAAAGATGATTGGGCATTAGCGCGCTTTGATGGCACTGCGCTATACGAACATGAAGATCCTCGTTTAGGTGAGCACCAAGACTGGGGTACTTATATTTTCAATTACGGCCGCAATGAAGTACGCAATTTTCTAATGGCCAATGCGCACTATTGGCTAGCCGAGTTCCATATTGATGGATTCCGTGTAGATGCGGTAGCGTCAATGCTTTATCTTGATTACTCCCGTAAAGCAGGTGAATGGCTACCCAACAAATTTGGTGGGCGAGAAAATCTCGATGTCATCGATTTCTTCAAGCAATTCAACGTTATGGTTGGCGAGGATTTTCCTGGCGTACTCACCATTGCCGAAGAGTCTACCGCATGGCCTGGCGTATCTCGCCCAGTGTATCTAGGTGGCCTAGGTTTTAGCATGAAATGGAATATGGGCTGGATGAACGACACCCTCGCCTATATTGAACATGATCCAGTACATAGACGCTACTACCATGACATGCTGACTTTTGGTCAACTTTACGCTTACTCCGAAAACTTTGTACTACCGTTTTCACATGACGAAGTAGTACATGGCAAGCATTCTTTATTAGACAAAATGCCTGGCGATGCATGGCAAAAATTTGCCAACCTTCGCTTGTTAATCACCTATCAAATGACAGCGCCGGGTAAAAAGCTTAACTTCATGGGTAATGAATTTGGACAAGGCAAAGAATGGAATGTTAACAGTAGCCTAGACTGGCATTTACTAGAAGACGGCTACGAAGGACGTCAATGGCACCAAGGTATTAAACAAGCCACGACCGACTTAAATAAACTTTATAGAGAACTCAATGCGTTGCATGCACTTGATTTTGAAGTGCAGGGCTTCGAATGGATAGATTGCCATGATAGTGACCAATCAATTGTTAGCTACGTTAGACGCGGTTTAGATAATAGTTTTGTTATAATAGTATTGAATTTCACCCCTGTGTTACGCAATGCCTATCGTATTGGTGTACCGCAAGCGGGTAGCTATCATGAAATTTTTAACAGCGATGCAAGTTGTTATGGGGGCGGCAATCAAGGTAACGGCAATGGGCTACATACAGAAAATGTTGCATGGATGCATCACAACCAATCACTTGTCATCACTTTGCCACCTTTAGCGGGTATCGTTTTACAATTGAAATAATTTATTCAAATTTATTAATCAAATTTAAAGTACTCCTACACAAATGGCTGCATTAACATCACTACCGGTATGGCAAAAACTTTGTCAGCATCAACAAGCAATTGCTTCAACCCATATGCGAGATTTATTTGCATTTGATAAAAATCGTTTTGATAAATTCAGCTTTCAATTCGCTGACATATTGTTTGATTTTTCCAAACATCAAATAAACGACGAAACACTACCCATGCTTATGCAATTAGCACGGGAAGCCAATATTGAAGGTTGGCGTGAGCGTATGTTTACCGGTGAAAAAATCAATATTACTGAAAACCGTGCGGTATTACATACAGCACTTCGCAACCGCAGCAATACGCCAGTGATGGTAGATGGCAAAGATGTGATGCCAGATGTGAATGCGGTACTTGCACAAATGCGTCAATTTTCAGACAAAGTACGTAGTGGTAGCTGGTTAGGGTACTCTGGTAAACACATTACTGATATCGTCAATATCGGTATTGGTGGCTCTGATTTAGGCCCGGTCATGGTGTGTGATGCCCTTAAACCATATTCAAGCTCAGCATTACAAGTTCATTTTGTCTCCAATATCGATGGCGCGCATTTAATGCGTGCCTTAGAAAAATGTAATCCTGAAACTACACTATTTATCATTGCGTCAAAAACCTTCACCACACAAGAAACCATGACTAATGGCATATCTGCGCGCACTTGGTTTCTAGCTGCAGCTAAAGAGAATGCTCATGTAGCTAAACATTTTGTAGCACTTTCAACCAACGCAAAGGCCGTTCAAGAATTTGGTATTGATACGGCAAATATGTTTCAATTCTGGGACTGGGTAGGCGGACGCTACTCACTTTGGTCTGCCATTGGACTATCTATTGCCCTATATGTAGGCATGGATAATTTCGAAGAACTGCTCACTGGCGCACATGAAATGGACAACCATTTCCGAAATGCACCATTAGAACAAAATATGCCTGTGATTATGGCGCTCATTGGTATTTGGTATAACAATTTCTTTCATGTCGATACCAATGTAATATTACCCTACGATCAGGGTATGGCACGCTTCCCGGCTTATTTGCAGCAAGCCGATATGGAAAGTAATGGTAAGTTTATTTGTCGCGATGGCAAACGCATCCATTACAAGACTGGTCCAGTCATTTGGGGCGAAGCTGGCACTAATGGTCAGCATGCATTTTATCAGCTCATACACCAAGGCACGCAAATTGTGCCATGTGACTTTTTAATGCCCGTGCATAGCCACTATGCTATTGGCAAAAATGGTTATGCTCACCATAAAATTTTACTGGCCAATTTCTTAGCACAAACTCAATCCTTAATGCTCGGAAAAACACCAGAACAAGCACGTGCTGAGCTTGAAAAACAAGGCATGAGTGGTGATGCGTTGGAAAAACTTCTCCCTCACAAAGTGTTTGAGGGAAATCGCCCAAGCACTTCAATCTTGTTTGATAAGCTTACGCCAAACACCCTAGGAAAACTCATTGCTTTATATGAGCATAAAATATTTGTTCAGGGCATCATTTGGGACATTAATAGCTATGACCAATGGGGCGTTGAATACGGCAAACAAATTGCACAAGAAATTCTGCCTTTATTAACCAATGACGAAGTGATTACCAGTTTCGATAGCTCTACTAATGGTTTGATTAACTACACAAAATCACATAAATAGGCTAATGAAGTTTTACCTCACCAGCGCTTATTAATTGCTTAGCTAAAGTTTCACCGAAACTTGCGCTAGCACTTGCACCGATACGCTTAGCAATACGGCTAGCAAAGTCATCTTGGTGAGTAAAATCTACAATTTCTTTTTGTTTAATCACTTCACGCGCCACGTAATCTGCACTACCTATCGCATCCGCAAGGCCAATTTTTATACTTTGCTCACCGCTCCAAAATAGCCCGCTAAAAGTTTCTGGCGTTTCAATTAAACGTGAACCTCTACCCTGCCTTACCACCGCTTTAAATTGCTCATGTATTTCATTAAGCATATTTTGTGCTAACGCTTGATGTTTAGGATTAACAGGTGAAAATGGATCTAACATTGCTTTGTTTTCTCCTGCAGTCAATAACCTACGCTCAACCCCTACTTTTTTCATGACTTCAGTAAAGCCATAGCCATCCATCAGCACGCCGATTGACCCAACAATACTCGCTTTATCCACATAAATTTTATCCGTTGCAACGGCAATATAGTATCCGCCTGAGGCACAAATATCTTCAACTACCGCATACACAGGAATAGTCGGGTGAAGTTTCTTTTGACGCCTAATTTCATCGTTGATAATACCCGCTTGAACTGGGCTGCCGCCTGGGCTGTTAATGCGCAAAATAACCCCTTTAGTATTTTTATCGTCATAAGCATCATGCAAACTAGTCATGAAGGAATCAGCATTAACTTCACCACCGGCTTCAATAACGCCTGATATTTCAATGAGTGCTGTATGTGCACCTAAACTCTTCGTGCTATCCCCAAACCAACCTAGCGCAAAGAATAATAGGATAAAAAGATAGGCAAACATTAATCCTTTAAAAAATATACTCCAGCGACGTGATGTTTTTTGCTCCGAGAGCGCAGAAGTCGCTAATTTTTCTATGGCGTCACGCTGCCATTTTGTATCATCAGGTACTGAATTTTGCGCGGATGCATTTGCTTGCTGCTGATTTTCTTCTGACATGATGTAAACTTTCTAAAGAGTGTTTTTAGTTATCGATGATACGTTGATTATAATTTCTTGGTTTTGTTCAGTCACTGGTATTATTTTTAGGCTTCTACCTTTACATGGCCCCATGACACAAAAGCCGTTATCCGGCCGGTAATGCGCGCCATGCGTGGCACAAATTAGGAAATCTTTCTGGGCAGTGAAGAAGTCACCTTCATTCCAATCCAATTCTACAGCCACATGCGCACATTGGTTAACATACGCATAAGGTTTACCATGAAAGCGGATCACAAAACCTGTAGCAAACTCACCAAGGGCAGGTAATGCAAAACGCAGACCCTTAGCCCCATCTTGCAATTCATCACTCTTAAAAACAACAGTCTCTTGGATTCCAGTCATACCTTTAGGCATTTTCCAACAACCAGTCACTTAAACTAGCGAAATCATCAAATTGCTGGATAGGATTAAGATGTTGCCATTGATCTGCCTGCTGCGCACCAAATGTGACAGCTAGAGCGCTAACGCCAGCATTTTTCGCCATTTGCAAATCATAACTAGTATCCCCTATCATGAGTGTGCGCTCAGGCAATACCACCAAATCTTCCATCAACTCATCCAACATTTGCGGATGCGGCTTTGAAAAACATTCATCAATCGTGCGTGTCGCATGAAAATAATGCGTCAAAGCACAATGTTCTAATGCTAAATTAAGCCCACGCCGTCCTTTACCAGTAGCTACTGCCAGCTTAAAACCACGCTTATTCAGCGTCTTAATTAAATCAACCGCCCCAGCAAACAAAGCTATTTCACGCTCACCTGCATAATAATTGGCGGTGTATTGTGCAGCAAGTGCTTGCGCCTTATCTGCAGCAATGTCGCCATATAATGCATGGATAGCCTCGCGCAGACCGAGTCCGATAATGCTGGTCGCCGCCTTTGCTGGTAGCGCGGGCAACCCCACCTGTGCCGCAGCATTCAGTAGTGCATCGGTAATCATACCGGCAGAATCTGCTAAAGTACCATCCCAATCCCATACGATTAAATCAAATTGCTTTTGCATGCATTACAACACTTTCTCTAGCTTTTAGATTCTAATTTTAGTAAAAATTTGTTTAATTCCGCCGGCATAGGGGCGGTTAATTCGAGCTTATCATTAGTCAGTGGGTGCCGAATCTTAGTGACCGATGAATGTAAAAACATACGTTTTAAGCCATGTTTAATCAAGGCTTTGTTAACGGTGAAGTCGCCATATTTATCATCGCCCACAATGGCAAATCCTAAATGTGCTAACTGCACACGCAATTGATGAGTGCGCCCTGTGACAAGTTGTGCCTCAAGTAAACTAAACTGACCTAATACTGGATGGCTAAAATTTTTGAGCAACTTAAACAAAGTTTCAGAAGTTTGACGCTCATTATATTTATCTTTTGAAACATCAGTCACCACATTGACGCGTCGCTCACCATTGGGCAAAAGATATTTCTGTAAATCCAACACCACACGTTTTTTTTGTTCCAACCACTCACCTTGCACCAACATCAAATAACGTTTGTCCGTTTGATTGTTGCGAATTGCTTCATGCAAAGCCACTAATGCGCTACGTTTTTTAGCCAGCATCAGCACGCCTGAAGTTTCACGATCTAACCTGTGCACTAATTCCAAAAACTTAGCCTTAGGTCGTTCTAAACGCATCTGTTCAATCACGCCACGGCTAATACCACTACCCCCATGCACTGCAAAACCTGCAGGCTTATCAATGACCAACATCGCATCATCTTCAAAAATGATGCTGTTTTCAAATTTGGAGATTGCTGGCGCACTTTGCTCAGGTTTGTCGCTAATTGTTGAACGGGTTGGTGGAATTCTTACCACATCGCCCAAGCTTAAACGAAAGTCTGCATCAATACGTTTCTTATTAACACGCACTTCACCACTGCGCAAAATTCGATAAACATGACTTTTCGGAACCCCTTTAAGGGTTTTTGTCAGAAAGTTATCAACACGTTGACCTTCACTTGCTTCGTCCACCGTTAAAAAAGCGGCTGCCAATTCACTCACTTGAGTTGCACTATGATGCTGATTTTGTGTGGTTATATTGTTCATACTTTGCTTAAATGTTTGATGTAGCCTATACTTACGTGATTATCAATTAAGTTAAATATTAATTGATGTAGAGAATGCACTTAAATACCTAATAATAGCGCTGTATCAGCATGCAACTATAGGTAAATACAGTGGAAACATATACTTGGTTAACGCCGCTCGCCATATTATAAAGTAGCAGCAAGTAAAATTAGCGCTCAAGCCGCCGCAGACAAACAAACATAAAGCGCGACTTAAAGTGATCGTCAAATTTAGCGTATTGCTGAATTAGCATTTACTGAAGATAGAATTTTAACGAATTTAAGCTAAAACTGGCATAAATTTAAATAATTAGTTTAATTTAACGAACAATAAACCGGTTTCAACTTGATTTTTATCAGTTGAAACAATTAATTAAAAGACGACACTAACGCTGCTGGTTACAATTACAACCAAGCACACTTACGTTGTTGTTTAAGAGAGTTTTTAAGAACAAAGCGATTTTCGCCACATGTTTTTAATTAAAAATCGTTAGGTTTCACACTTGCGCACATTTTGCGCCTTCAGTATCTTGGCCAACATATTTGGCACTTTCACCTTAATCCGCCTTCAATATCAATCGCTTATAGTAAGCATTGAGTCTGCTACCTGAGCCTAACAGGAGCAAACAATGAAACGCATGTTATTTAATGCAACGCAATCTGAAGAATTACGCGTTGCGATTGTAGATGGTCAAAAACTCATCGATTTAGATATTGAACACGCTGGCAAAGAACAGCGCAAAAGCAATATTTACAAAGGTGTTATTACTCGTATCGAACCTTCACTAGAAGCGGCATTTGTCGACTATGGTATGGATAGACACGGATTCTTACCCTTCAAAGAGGTGGCACGCAGCTACTACAAAGAAGGTGCCGATAGCAAATCCCGCATTCAAGACGCCTTAAAAGAAGGCCAAGAAATCATTGTCCAAGTAGACAAGGATGAGCGTGGCAATAAAGGCGCCGCCCTCACTACCTTTATCTCATTAGCAGGTCGTTATTTAGTTTTAATGCCAAACAACCCACGTGGGGGTGGTGTATCTCGTCGCATTGAAGGCGAAGATCGCGATGAATTACGTGATGTATTAGCTCAACTACAAGTACCAAAAGGCATGAGTATTATCGCCCGTACTGCTGGTATTGGCCGTAACGCTGAAGAATTACAGTGGGATTTAAACTACCTAACGCAATTATGGACAGCGATTGATGGTGCTTCTGCTATGCAAAATGGCGCGTACTTAATTTATCAAGAAGGTAGCTTGGTGATTCGTGCAATTCGCGATTACTTTAGCGCTGATATTGGCGAAATTTTAATTGATACGCCAGATATCCATGAGCAAGCTTTACAGTTCATGAGCCATGTTATGCCAGGTAATGTATCTCGCGTTAAATTGTATCAAGATGAAATTCCACTATTTACACGTTTTCAAATTGAGCATCAGATTGAATCTGCATTCTCACGTGAAGTTCGTCTGCCTTCTGGTGGCGCCATTGTTATTGACCATACCGAGGCATTAGTTTCAGTTGATGTAAACTCAGGACGCGCAACACGTGGCAGCGATATTGAGCACACCGCGTTCAATACCAACATGGAAGCCGCTGAAGAAGTTGCACGCCAACTACGTCTTCGAGATTTAGGTGGCTTAGTCGTTATTGACTTTATTGACATGGAAAGCCAACGCAATCAACGTGAGGTAGAAAATGCACTTCGCGACGCTTTACATCATGACCGCGCACGTGTGCAAACAGGCAAGATTTCACGTTTTGGTTTATTAGAGCTATCACGCCAGCGCTTACGTCCTAGCTTAGGTGAAACCAACCACATCCCATGCCCACGTTGCAATGGCACAGGACATATTCGTGGTATTGAATCTACCGCCCTTCACATTTTACGTATTACACAAGAAGACGCGATGAAGGACAATAGCGCAATCATTCAAGTGCAATTACCTGTTGAAGTAGCGACTTTCCTATTAAATGAAAAGCGTGCTGATATCCATGCGATTGAACAACGGATGAATGTAGAAGTGGTATTGATTCCAAATATCCACCTCGAAACACCTAACTACAACATCGTGCGTGTTAAACATGATGATGTTACTGAAGAAACAAGTCGCGCAAGCTACAAGTTAGTAGAATTACCATCAGAAACTTCTTATATTCCAAACGCGGAAGAAACTGCAAAAGAAGTAAGGCCTGTAGCCGCAGTAAAAGGTATTACACCTGCAGCACCCGCACCTATTGTTGATGAAAAAACTACAACTGCACCGGCGTTGTCCTTTATGGCGCGCATTAAAAACTTCTTTGGCGCTTCAAGCACTGTGACTGAAAAACAAAAAGCAGACGCTGAGAAAATTGAGGAATCTAACCGAGATAGAAACCGCAATAATCGTAACCGTAATAATCGTAACCGTAATGAGCGTAATAAAAATGCGCCGCTAGATCGGCCAAATCGCAACAATGAGACTAAACCTCAAGAGGCTAAAACGCAAGATCAGCGCCAACAAAAACCTCAGCAAGCTAGGAATGACAAGCCGCGTAACAATAATCAGCAAGCTAATCCTAACCAGATAGCCGCAAGCGCTGAAATTCCTGCTATTGAAACTGGTGCTGAGCAAACCACAGAGCGCAGTAGCAGCAGTCGTCGTAATCGCAATAATCGCCGTGGCCGCCGTGATCGTGTAGAAAATACTGCAGCGGATACTAGTCGTGCGTTTATTCCAAATGAAGAAATTACGACTAATCAACCGAATGTAACTATTGAAACTGTTTCAACGCCTGTGGCTACTGAACCAAAACAGCCACAAACTACAGAGCAAGTATCTACAACCGTTGAAAGTGTTATCGAGACTAATGCTAGCGAAGCGCCAAAAGCAAAACCTGATAGAAGACAAAGGCCTGCCAAACCCTCTACAGAGACTGCAGATAAAGTCAATATAAGTGCTAACGTTGTCGCGCAAACAGCGTCAAGCCCAACGATTGAAGCGAGTGGTGAGGTAGCCGCTGTCAAAACAGACAACAAACGCCCTGCCCGACCACGCAAAGCAAAAGCGGCAGCTAAGCCTGTTGATTTAGCCGCAGTAGGGTTGCAACTGGTAGAAACGAAAGCCGATGCGCCTAAAGTTGTTGCCCCAGTAGATGCTGCAAAACCACGTGCGCCACGCAAAGTCGCTGCATGGCAAAAAGAGTCTAAGACTCAAGAAGCTGCAGAACCGATGGTAATGGTAGAAACACAAAATAAATAACTTTTGCTTTATTTAAAGCGCTTGTCATACTCAGCTAGCATTCAGCTACTTTCATGGAATATACCTGCTAATACAGGCTATTCCATGAGGATATGACGGCCAGCAGACTTTAGTGGTGCTTATCCGTTTTAATGGTTAAAATACTTTCCAATCAAAACATCACCACGATTTAATACGATTTAATTAAAGGTTTTTATCATGGCAACACGTCACGTTCATTTACTTATTTTAGGCTCAGGCCCTGCAGGTTACTCAGCAGCAGTATATGCGGCTCGCGCCAACCTCAACCCAGTACTCATTACTGGTATCGCACAAGGTGGGCAATTGATGACCACTACTGAGGTCGACAATTGGCCAGCAGATGCAGACGGCGTGCAAGGCCCTGAACTCATGGCGCGCTTTCAAAAACATGCCGAACGCTTTAATACGGAAATGATTTTTGATCACATTCACACCACGCATTTGGCCGAAAAGCCTATACGCTTAGTGGGTGACAGTGGTGAATATACCTGTGACGCACTGATTATTGCCACCGGTGCTTCAGCGAAGTATTTAGGTCTACCCAGTGAAGAGAAATTTAGCGGTAAAGGTGTTTCAGCCTGTGCCACGTGTGATGGTTTCTTTTATCGTAACCAAGAAGTGGCTGTTATCGGTGGTGGCAACACTGCAGTTGAAGAAGCGCTATATTTATCTA
>SESD01000536.1_pt1 | contig 23372 bp, 16 predicted proteins | sample 3171411 | NCBI WGS metagenome assembly SESD01 (sample SAMN06051880, study PRJNA518727) | freshwater metagenome | biome: subpolar coniferous forest; feature: holomictic lake; material: water; isolation source: holomictic Lake 442, 16.5 m depth | place: Canada: near Kenora, Ontario | collected...
TAACTACCACTGTCACATTGCCTATTGGCTATCACGGCGCTGCCACACGTCTGCGATCGGTGTACGACCATTGAAACAGATTTCGTCCGGGATCAAACTCCAGATTCCTTCCTCCATCGGGATTGAGGTAATACGTAAAACGCAGACGATTATCCTTCCCCGCTCCGTATTCGATAGGACCATATATCGCGCCAAGGAACCCCCATGTCCACCTTCGCCAAGTCCTTCAAGGATGAAGTCATCCGCCTGGCCCGCAAGGAAGCCAAGACCGCAGTCGCGCCGATCCGCAAACCCTCTGGCGCCAACCGCTCGGCCCTGGCCGACCTGAAGCGCCGTGTCGCCGCCCTGGAGAAGGAAACCCGCCGCCAGGCCGCCCTGCTGGCCAAAATTCCCCAACCCGAACCGGTAACCGCACCCATCAGCCCAAGAAATTGGATCAGCGGCAAGGGCGTGCGCAGTCTCCGCCAGAAACTCGGATTGTCCCAGGATGCCTTTGCGAAACTCGTGGGTGTTACCCCGAACGGAGTCTACAACTGGGAAAGCAAATCCGGCATGCTGCGGATGCGCGATGCAACCAAGGCGGCCGTATTCGCCGTTCGCCAACTGGGCGCGCGGGAAGCGAAACAGAAACTGGCAGAGATGGCCCCGGTGAAGAAGGCGAAGAAGGGACGCAAGGCCGGGAAGAAGGCGCGGTAGACCGACTCACGACCTTCGCGGTGAAGCCCCCCCCAGACCGGCCAGTCTGGATACGGATGACAACCGATGAAAACATCGCCGAGGCAACCCGGACCAATCGGCTCGCCTATGGGTGGCAATTCGCGCAAGGCGGCAGTCCGCCGGAATATTTACGGGCTCATCAAGGGGAAGGACATCCTGACCGTCCACGAACGCGGCATCAGCGAAATCGATTCAAACGTGTTGGAGGTGTGTCGCATCGCTACGAAAAGCCCGTCGCTCCTGACCGAAAGACAAAAGTGCATGATCTGGGCCGTGTGGCAACAACTGGCAGAGGCGAACAAACTGCACGGCATTCGTACTGCCATCACCCCACCTGCCAACCGTAGTTCCGAAGGATCGGAGACGGACAACCCGAACCATCCATCTTACAGACCCATACCGACCGACCGTCCTACCGACTGTCAACCCCAGACCATCCACCCGACCGGCGATCCACTACGCCGCGAGAATTCGACTGGCACGCCCGTGATTCCTTATATAGAGAAAGCATGATCGCCGTCGAAAAGCACACACCGAATAGACCGCAGCCAGCATGGAGACAAACCGCCGCGAAAAATGTGTGTCCGGTTGTGTGTCCAAACGTTCGCCGTATCTTGACCCGTTTCAGATTGCCACACAGGTACGGCCGGAGCGTCAAATATTACGAATACGCCAATGAATATGCTACATTTTGAATCAAAATGAGTGGAGCGGGCGAGGGGAATCGAACCCCCGTGTTGATCCAGCAAAGAAAATATGCGTATTTATTGGCAATTATGACATATCAAAATGCGTTTGACACGGGTACACGTTATCATTTACGTTATCACCATTGAGGGGGACAAGTGCCATGGCAAGCGTTCACCACCGGAAAAAGAGCCCGTACTGGTTCGCCGCTTTCTATCTGCCGGACGGCCGGCGGACCTTTCGCTCCACAAAACAGCGCAAGCGCGGCAAGGCCATGGAGATCGCCATTGCTTGGAGTAACGCCTCCCAACTGGCGCGCGAGCAGCGGCTGACAGAAGTTCAGGCGCGCCGCGTCATCGGCGACATCCACGCCATCGCCACCCGCGAGACCATGACCCAGTACACCGCCGCCGCGTTCATTCATGCCTGGTTGGATGCCAAACTCCCCTCGATTGCCGAACGGAGCGCGCCGGCGTATCAGAAGGTCACGGACGAGTTCATCAAGCATCTCGGCCGGCGTGCCGAGATCCCCGTCGAGGCCATTACGGTCAAGGACGTGTTGTCCTTTCGGTCCGCCCTGGCTTCCCGCGTGTCGGCAGGCACCATCAACCAGAAGCTCCTCATCATGCGCGGCTGCTGGTCATGGGGCGGGCGTTTGTCGCTAGTGACGGAAAATCCCTGGAAAGCCGTCGAGATGGTCACTGGGGAGAAACAGGAACGCCGCGCATTCACCCTGCCGGAGTTACGCTCCCTGCTGGACGTGTGCGACTCCGAATGGCGCAGCATGGTCATGCTGGGCCTCTACACCGGGCAACGCCTCGATGACCTGGCCAACTTGACGTGGCGCCAGGTGGACTTTGAGAAGAAGGAACTGTCCCTCCTGACCCGCAAGACCAAGCGGCGCCAGATCATCCCGTTGTCAAACGTGCTCGTGAAACACTTGCTGACCCTCCCGTCGAGTGACAGTCCCGACGCTCCGGTCATGCCGCGTTGCGCCGAGAACGCCGGCAACACCCTGTCCCGCCAATTCGGCGAGTTGCTAACGCGTGCCGGCCTGATCCAGCGTGCGACCACGCACCGCAAGCGCGGCGACGGACGCGGCGCACGGCGCGTGCAGTCCGAGTTGTCGTTCCACTCCTTGCGGCATACCGCGACCACCCTGCTAAAGAGCACCGGCGCGTCCAACGCCATTGCCGGCGAGATCATCGGCCACGATTCAGCCGCCATCAGCCGCGGCTACACCCACATCGAGACCGATACCCTGCGCAAGGCCGTGGATGCCATGCCCGACATCCTTGCCAAACCGGCGGCGCCACCATCGTCACCCAACTCCCGCCGTTAATCTGAATCAGCGTACGACTTGTTGCAATCACCGGTTGACAACTGCAGGACGAATGCGTATTTATAGTGGTCATTATGACTGACAGAAAAACACCTCCCGGCGGTCCGCTCGACAAGGCCTCCTTGGACTTGGCGCTACGCTCATTGGCGATCAGGCTTGAGGAAAACCGCACCGAACCGATCGAACTTGTCGTCTGCGGCGGTTCTGCACTGATCCTGACCGATCTCATCGCCCGCACGACACGCGACGTTGATATCGTCGCGCTGATCCGGCGCGGCGTCCTTTGCGACCCTGAACCATTACCCGCGTTCCTGATACAGGCGACGCGCGAGGTTTCAGAGGACCTGCGCCTGCCGGCCAATTGGCTGAACAACGGGCCCAGCCGCGGCGAGGGCGGTCTGTTCCAAATGGGCTTGCCGGACGGTTTCGCCTTACGCCTGCATCGCCGTTCATATGGTCCGCGTCTCACCGTTCACTTCATCGACCGTCTCGACCAGATCCACTTCAAACTATACGCTTCAGCCGATCGAGGCGGCTACCACATCACCGACCTTATCGCGCTCGCACCTACCTCCGGTGAACTCGAAACTGCCGCCCGTTGGACAATGACGCATGACGTCTCCCCCGGTTACGCTATGGGCCTCAAAAAAATCCTTAGGAGCATTGGCCATGAAAACGTTGCTGACCGACTTTAGGGCCGAGTTTCGCGAACGGATGCTCGGCCTGCTCTGGCGCCAATGGACGGCGTTAGGTGTGACAGGGCAGGGCGCCGCGCCATGGCGGCGGACACCCCTCGATCCGGAGGCGTTGCTCCTGGCCTCTTGCACACTGGCGCGTTATGACGCCCGTCTCTTCGATGCCATGCTCGATTGGGTAGGGGCAAACGGACGCTACCTCAATATCCAACGCCTCCACCGCATGCTGGCCGAACGTCTCTTTGCCGGCGGCGACGTTTTCGCCGCCGTTGCCTCCACGGCCCGTGCAACCGGCTACTCCCTCAAGTGGGCGCGGAGCGCGCAGCCGGCGTCAACTCAGGGGCGGCCGCCATGTTCTCTCTTCTTCTTGCCGGACGGATCATCTCTTCCCGTTGTTCGCGATCCTGACCCGACATTCCTTGCCCATGGCCTTCTTCGGGACTTGTACAAACCCCGGGGTGTGGCGCAGCCCTTTCGCCCGGAAGGCGCCGCGAACCTGGCATTGCGTCTCCGCGCCCTCCTAGGCGTCAACGCGAGGTGCGAGATTCTGGTCTACCTGCTTCTCAACCCGCGCGGATCACCCCGCGCCATTGCACGCGCTTGTTGCTACTACCCGGCCACGATCATCAAGGCATTGTCCGAGATGGGAGACTCCGGCTACGTCGTGTCTCGAGTGGAAGGCCGCCACCGTCACTACTCCTTGGCATCTGACGCATGGCATGCCTTGCTGTGCGGCGATGGACATCCGGACTGGATCGCCTGGCCCGCGCTGCTTGGCGCTTTCGAACAGATTTGGACCTTCCTCCACGCGCCGGAACGCGACGGGCAATCCCAGTTGGCGCAGGCTTCTGCACTCCGCCGTCTGCTGGAACCATCAATCATCGAAAGCATCTCCCGCAGTGGACTCCCTGTCATCTTCGGCAGCGACCGCCCCCCCGAAGGCGAATCCCTGTTGCCCTTCTTCGTTGATGGCCTGCGACGCGTTCTGGACACGACGGAAAGCCTGGGATAACCGGACGGGGGACGCACTACTTGATCGCGGATCAAGGGGACATGAACGGGACAAAGGGGACATCCATCCAGTCGGCTGGGAAAAGGGACAGACGCTCTGGCGGCCGAAGCCGATCCCACCCCGCAAGTCACCCCCGAAGTCACCCCCGAAGTCACCCCCGAAGTGCTGAAGATGCTCGGGGTAGTGCAGGGGGAAATGGGCCGTAGCGAAATCCAAACTCGACTAGGCCTGACGGACGAGAAGCACTTTCGTGAGTTTTACCAACAACCAGCCGTTGCACTGGGAATGCTGGAGATGACCATCCCCGACAAACCGCGCAGCAGCAAGCAGAAATACCGCCTCACCGACAAAGGCCGCGCCTGGCTCGCGTCTGCCAAGCCGTGAACATGGGCGGGTATCGCAAAGAACAGGACGCACCCCCGGCAACCCCGCTCACGGTTCTCGCCCCTGGCGGCAGGCAAGTGGACCGCCTTCTACGCTGGCTCCTGTCTGGACGGTTCCGCTGGGGCCGTGCAGCACTGGGCCGGCGAAGTGGAGCGATAGGCCGATAACCACCAGACGAATCGCCTGAACAACGCCAGTTGCTTCTGCTCGTCGGAATCCCGGCCGCATACCGGCGAGGCCGCGGCACTCGACGCTGTGAGCGGACTCCCCGTGATTCTCGGCGAAACGCCGAAGGCCCTGCCGGCACCGGCCCGCACCGTGGATGCCGAAACGGTCCGCAGACTGGCAAAGGGCATGACGCCCAAGACGTGGCGCAAACTGCGCGCCGAGATATTGGCACTGGTCAGTGCATGAACGTCCGCCGCTCCGTTACGTGAGGGTTGAAGCGCAGAGAGTAAAAGAGTAACGTTTCTGCCATGGCGAAGCACACGATTTTCATCAGCAGCGTGCAGAAGGAGTTGCAGGCCGAACGTATCGCCGTGCGCGACTATGTCGCCGGCGACGCCCTGCTCCGCCGCTACTTCGACACGTTCCTCTTCGAGGATCTTCCGGCCACTGATCGCCGCGCCGATGATCTTTACCTCGCGGAAGTCGACCGCGCGGACGTGTATGTGGCCATCCTGGGCAATGCGTATGGCCGGGAGGACTCTTCCGGCCTCTCTCCCACAGAGAGTGAGTTCAACCGCGCGACCGCCCGCGGCATCACACGCCTGGTATTCGTCAAAGGCGCCGACGACGGTGCGCGCCATCCGAAGATGCGCGCCCTGGTCGCGAAAACCAGTGACCAACTTGTCCGCCGCCGTTTCGCGGACATCCCGGGACTCAAAACTGCGCTGTATGCCAGCCTTGTGGACTACCTCGAAACCACGGGTGACATCCAGACACGCCCCTTCGAGGAGCGGTCCTGTCCCGGCGCCACGCTGGATGACATCGCCCCGGATACCGTCACCGACTTTGTGCGCCGGGCACGAGCAGAACGGCAGTTCCCGCTATCAGAGGATGCCACCGTTACGGACGTTCTGACCCACCTGAGCCTTTTGGCCGAGGGGCATCCTTCCAACGCCGCCATTCTGCTTTTCGGCCGGGAACCGCATCGCTTCATTCCCTGCGCGGAAATACGCTGCATGCACTTCCACGGCACCGAGATCGAACGCCCCGCCCCCTTTTACAGGATCTTCAAAGGCAACCTGTGCGACCAGGTGGACCGCGGGACCGACTTCGTGCTTTCCGTAATCAGGCAGGGAATCGGCACGAGGGAGAACGGACCCAGAGCACCGGCGCCATACGAAATACCGCGCGACATCGTGCGCGAAGCAATCGTCAACGCCATCGTGCACCGGGACTACACGTCCAGCGCGGCGGTTCAAGTCTCGGTCTTCGCCGACCGCATCGAGGTCTGGAATCCCGGTCACCTGCTTCCGCCCCTCACACCCGAGAACTTGCGGCAACCCCATCGCTCCATCCTGCGCAATCCCCGGATCGCCGAGGTTCTGTTCCTCGCCCGTTACATCGAGAAATACGGCACCGGCATCCTCATGATGATCCGCGAAAGCCTGTCCCATTCCCTGCCGGAACCCGGTTTCCAGCAACACGCCGACGAGTTCGCCGCCACGGTCTGGCGCGACTGGCTGACGGAAGAAGTCATGACTGCCCTTGCGCTAACGGAACGGGAACGTGCTGTCGTGGCGTTGTTGAAGGCCGGCGGGCAGATCGGCAACCAGGAATACCAGGCTACGTATGGCGTATCGAAGGCGACCGCCTCGAGACACCTCGAAACGCTAGCCGGCAAAGGTGTCGTCCGCCGCGTCGGAACGACTGGCAAAGGAACCCACTACGTTCTGACAGGTAAAGGACTCACAAAGGGCTCAATCGGCTCACGACCAGGAAAGGGCTCATAAACGACTCAAACGACTCACCCCCTTCCACTGGGAAACCCGCACCATGAATATCACCGAGTTCGTTGCCACTTCGCCGCAAGGGCGCGACTGCCGTACGCGCCTTGGCGGCCGGCAAGTGGACAGCCTTCTATGCCGCCTCCTGTCTGGACGGTTCCGCCGGGGCAGTGCAGCACTGGGCCGGTGAAGTGGAACGATAGCCTCCCATTGCGTGCAATGTCCGCGCTTTCAATCTTTGCCGCTCCGGTGTGTCGGTCGTACAGCGCTCGCATCGCCGAGTGGACCGCGATATTTCTATCTAAGAATGCGTTTGCACAGGTCGTCCTGACTATGGTACAGTTTCCCGTGTGTGCAATTAGGCACACACGGTAAACGCAGGAATGCCAATGGTCGCCACGATCCGTGATATTGCCGCTGAACTGGACCTTTCGCACACGACGGTGTCGCGTGTGCTGAACGGCAAGCACGTGCAGGCGCGTGTCAGCCCGGCATGCGCGAAACGCGTCCGCGAAGCGGCGGTGCGCTTGGGATACCGGCGCAATACCGCGGCGCGCTCCATGTCCACCGGGCGCTTCAACGCCGTGGCGCTGGTGCTTTCGAATGCCCCGCATCGCAGCACTCTGCCATCCTCCCTGCTCGCCGGTATCCACGACGCGCTGGTCGCGTCCGGACAACGGCTGTTGGTGTCGTGCCTGCCCGACGAGTGGCTCACTGACGAACGGCGCGCGCCGAGTTTCCTGACCGAGTTGACCTGCGACGGGCTGCTGATGAACTACCATGCCCACATCCCCGCGCAACTCGAGGATCTCGTCGACCGCTGCCAACTGCCGGCGATCTGGCTCAACATCAAACGAAAGCACGACTGCGTGTACCCTGACGACCATGCGGCCGTCAACCAGCTTACCCGAAACCTGCTTGATCTCGGCCACCGGCGCATCCTGTATGCGGACTTCTCGATGACCCGCGCCTCGCAGACCGGCACATTGCACTACAGCAAAGTGGACCGACGCGACGGCTATCTGGCCGCCATGGCGGCGGCTTCGCTGCCGGCCGAGGTCGTGCTGGACCCTCCCGAGGACGAGGAGATAGACAGCCGGAATGCGAACGCGTGTTTTCCGGGTCTGCTGGCGACCCGACTGAGGCAACCCGACCATCCTACTGCAGCCGTCGGTTACTCGGATGTTGAAACCCAAATCTGCCAACGCGCCGCCGCTCTGGCGGGACTGCGCGTGCCCGAGGATTTCAGCGTCGCGACCGTGGTCTCGGACGAAGGGTGGGCCGCGGGTCTCTTCGGCACCGCCGCCATTCTTCCCGAGCGCAAGATGGGCCGGCAGGCCGTGCAGATGCTGCTGGAGCGCATCGCGCATCCGGAGAAACACCTGCAACCCGTGGTTCTGCCGGCAACTCACGAAACCGGGTACTCGACGGCGGCGCGGCAGACCGGCGCGTGAAGCAGGGATGTTCGGTCGACAGGGACGTACAGGTAAAGAGGGATCCGAAAGGAAGGAAGGTCATGAACAAGCAACCAAAGAGGTGGAACCAGGTTTCGGGTTTGATTCTCGCCGGCATCGTGTGGCTGGCGGCAACCGGCGCGCAGGCGCAGATCTCGCCTGCGGCGACGGTCGACACCACGACGCAGGGGTCGTGGGTGGGGGTGTACGGTACACAGGGGTATATTTTGGCCAGTTTTGACGGAACCACCGATCGGGCACTCCTGCCCTCTTACATCAGCAACTATTCAACAACTGGGACGCGGTATAGTTTCGAGACAGGTTTTACGCCGCGTGACCTTCAGGATCCCGCCAACCCCAGTACTACCAGTGCCCGAAGCGTGGGCTGTTGGTATAACGCAAGCAGTTTCACGGTCACGCTCACACCGAGTCAGACGGGGACTTTCCGACTCGGTCTCTACTATCTGGACCCGCTCAGTCAAGGCCGGGGCGTTTCCTGGACGATCAGCGGCGCAAATTTGACAGGCACGGACACGCTCCCCAGTTTCTCAACCGGCCACTGGTACATCTATACTGTATCGGCCACGGTCGGAACACCCATCATCATCACGGTTACGAAGACAGCCGGTCCCAACGCCATCCTGAACGCCATCACCTTCGATCCGTTGCCGGGAACGCCTCCAACGATTCAGAACGGCGTGGCGCAGAATATCCAGACCAACTTAGCCAACATCACGGGGACCCTGACATCCGACGGCGGCATTTCGACCACTGCGTACCTGTATTGGGCCACGAACGACTGCACCACCAACGCCACCGCCTGGCTCGCCAACGGCGGCGTTACCAACCTGGGCACCCATGCCGCGGGAACGACCTTCACCAACACATTGAGCGGTTTGAGTTCGAACACCTTCTACTACTTCAATCAACTGGCGAGCAACGCCAATGGAACGGCATGGGCGTCGACAAACGGGTCGCCGCACTTCAGGACCCAGGGCGCGACGCCGGTGGTGGACAACGATGGCGGGGCGACCAACATTACGAACACCTCGGCGACGTTGAGAGGGACCCTGACCGGCGGCGGCGCTGCCGATGTGCGCATCTATCTGGGCACGACGGACGGCGTGTGGTCCTATACCAACGATCTGGGCGTTCTGTCCGAAAGCGCGTTTTCGATAAGTGTCACCGGTCTGGTGCAAGGCACGCTTTACTACTATCGCTGCTTGGCCTCAAACAGTTACGGGGCCGTATGGGCCGCCACTTCCACCAATTTCCAGACGCAGGCGTTTGCATCCGGCTGGATCGGAGTCGGCGCGAGCGGCAGCGGTTCGGACTTCAACAACACTGCCAACTGGGCCGGCGGAACGATCAACGGGAGCTTCGTCAACAACTTCGCGAACGCCAACGTGACGCTGTCGGCGGATGCCCCGACCGTCGGTTTGAACCTGAACTGGGCCGGCTCAGGGCTGAGCCTGAACTTGGACAGCGACACGCCGGGCACGACGAGACGGTTTCCCCTCGGTTGGCTGGGCGCGCAGAACATCTATGTGGCTAACCAGGCATCCCTAACCTTCGGCACCAATCTCAATCTGGTGTTGCCGGGGAGTCCGGATGCTCGAATCGAGTCAGCCGGATCTTCGTTTCATGTGACCTTCAACGGGCCGGTCACTGGCAACGCCGGCGGGAATGCCCAGCTTCTCTTCGGCATCTTCACATTTAACAACACCAACAACACGTTCTACGATACCAAACTCACCTCCTACGGTGGTGGCACCATTCAATTCGCGTCGATCGCCAATGCCGGCCAACCGTCCGCGTTGGGGACCAATGGGATAATCTATGGCAATAATGGCAACTTCGAATACATCGGGACTACCGCCTGCACATCGGACCGGCCGATCGGCATGGCCAACCCGCTCTATTTGTATCAGGACGCCGTCAGCCCCTCGGCCACGCTCACGCTCAACGGCACGGTGACCCCGGACAGCGTCGGTTCGACGACTTGGACGATCGGCGGCAGTAACACCGGGGCCAACGTGATCAGCGGTCTGATCCGGAATGGCGCCTCGACCACGTTAAGCCTTGCCAAAACAGGCACCGGCACCTGGCGCGTGAACAACAACACCAACAGTTTTACAGACAAAGTCTATGTCTCTGCTGGTCGGCTCGAGTTCACGTCGATCGCCAACAGCAACACGGTATCCTCCCTCGGCGCCGGCACCGGGGTGCAAATCAACGATCAAAACAATCAAGGCACGCTCAGCTTTGTCGGAACCGGTGCTCAATCTTCCGATCGGGGTGTGCTGATTTACTACAGGGGACCAGCACCCGCGTTGCTCCTGGCCAATGGCCCCACGGCGGCGGACACGCTCACGCTATCGGGATTGATCTGCGGGCACGCCAACGACCTGGCGACGCTCGGATTGGGTGGCACAAACACGGGCAACAACACCATCTCCGGCCTGATCGAGGACGGCAACGGGTCCGGCATCGCCGGTACCACCGTCAACGACAAGACCGCCTTGCTCAAACAGGACTCCGGCAAATGGATTCTGGCGGGCACAAACACCTACACCGGGGCCACCACGGTCAGCAACGGCCTGCTCTGCATCAACGGCAGCATCGTCAGCCCGGTGACGGTTCTGACAAACGCCAGCCTGGCGGGCACGGGCGTGATCTCGAATAACCTGACGTTCGCCGCGGGCGGGAAATTGCAGTTGTACGCGAACAATGGCGTGAGCGGCGTGTTGCACGTGACCGGAACCGTGATCGCGGCCAGCAGCCCCGTAACGGTGGTTGCGACCGTGACCGGCGGGTCTTTCAACGGGCTGGTGCTGACCGCCGCCAGCGCTCTGCCCAATTTTGTCTGTGCGAATCCGCTGTACAAATTGACCAAGCAGAACGGCAACACGGAACTGTGGCTCAACGTCCCGCCGGCCGGAACCATGGTTCTGTTTCGGTAGATGGAAAATTCGCATGGCGAGGCCGCAGACTGTACGCGACCTGTGGCGGGAGAAAGATCTTGGTCTCTCCGACCGTCAGTTCACCGCGCTCGTGCCGCGGCATGGTGTCGCGCTGTTGAAATTCACCGGCAAGTAAAAGTTGTTCAGTCAGGCGGAATGAGAAAGGAAACGAGGATATGCGAATGAAACGAACAGTCGGGTTATGGATTGCATGCATGGCGCTGTTGGGCACGTGTGCCCGTGCAACGGACTATCCAGCCATCGCCGTTCCGGGCGACGGCCAGTGGCGCAACATGGCGGGTGAGGTGCTGACGCCGGAAACCCGCGCCAAACTTGAGCCGATCCCGATCAACGGTGTCAACACGCGCAAGTTCAAGTTCATTGGCATCGAACCGGGGGCGTATCGCGTTGGTTTTGTTGTCGGAACTGGCATGCAGATTAAGAACCCGAACGAATTGCTGAGCAGCTATGGCGTTACGATTGAGGGTGGCGCTGGCGCGGCGGCGGCCAAGGCGGTCGTGACAACACTGGCCCCGCCTGCGGATTCCGGTATGAAGCCGCAACGCAAGCCGGACGAAAAGGACAAGGATTGGGCGGAGTGGCGCGGTTTCGGCCAAACGACCCAGCCGGTCTGGTTGGATCCTGACAGCACGCTCGCGCTGTCCATGGGCAACGGACAGGTTTCCATCATCCCCGCCGTCTGGCTCCAGAAGGTGGACAAATCGCAGGACACTGTGGCCGTCAGCATCCACGTCGACGCCATTGATAACGCCTTCACGCTGGCCAATCCGCCGAAGTTCTTCATTTCGGCTATGAATGCCGGCAAGGAAGCCTTTGCCGGTCAGGTGCGGGTGGATTGCTTCGACATGGTGACCGAGAAAACGACACCCGACTTTGTGGACTGCCGGATCGAAGGCACAAGCAAGACCGACATCATCTACCAGCCAAAACTGCAATATGGCATTTTCCGCATGACGGTGCATCCGGCTGTCGGCAAGGACGCAAGCCAGACCGGCTTTGCCAGCAGCGACCTGGTGGTGGCCAACGGCCCGGCCAAACTTGCGAAGGACCTGCCCGACGACTGGCCGCTCGGCACTCATCACAGCAATCCAAGCCCGATCCTCAAGGGCCCGATGCCCGGCTTCAAGTGGTATCGCTACTTCCACAGCTGGGGGGGGATGAATCCGAAGCCCGGCGAGTATGATTGGAAAGGACTCGATGCCACGCTTGAGGACATGCGCAAAGTCGGCGGTAAGCTCCTCCTTTGCATGGAAGGGGCGCCCGAATGGACCAGCAACAAACCTGGCCTCCGGGTCGGCGCGGTGGCACCAAAGGATTGGAACGACCTGCGCACCTTCGTGAACGAGTTCATCAAGCGCTATGGCAACAACGAAGTACTTGGGGCGGTCGAGCCGTGGAATGAACCGAACGCGAACCTGCGCTGGCACGACACGCCAGAATCGCTGGTCGAACTCACGAAGATCTGGTTCGAGGCGACGAGAAATACCCACATCAAAGTCGTCGGCATCAGCGTCAGCCCCGGGCATCACATTGATTGTGTCGAGGGGTTGACCGAAGCCGGTATTCTCAAGTATTGCGACATCGTCGGTGGCCACTTCTACGAGGAGCCGGGTAGCCCGAACCGCTACAATCTGCGCAACAACATGCCGCTGCACATCGACCTGCTGCGCATCCCGCAGTGGCGCGAGAACCGCCTCATGCCGATCTGGGACACCGAGACCGGCATGGGCACCGAGAATGCCAACGGCGGTCCACGACCCGGTGGCCGCATGGCGAGTCAGAACGAAATGATCGAGGCGCTCCAGAAGCGCAAGGGCTACAACGCGGAGCAACCCTGGCTGATGTGGAATGGCAGTAGCGAGCGTCGGATGGCGGCGTCCTGGGTGTCGGGCACGGTGTCGATGCTTGGCTATGGCGTCAGCCACCGCTTCAGTTTCCACCCGAACTGGTATTCATTCGATCACGCCCTGAACCTCCCCTGGGTGGCGAATGCCACGCTGGGCAGCGTGCTGGAGCAGGTTGATTTTCACTACCTCATGCCGCTCGGCATCAACGCCATCGAAGGGCCGGCTGACATCGGCGTGGTCGCCTGGCGCATCGGCAAGCCGGGTCAGAAGCAGGTGGTGGTGATGTGGGCCGAGCGCATGACCAATTTCAACCCGCATCCGGGCGGCTGGACCAAGTGGATCGATCCGGTAAAGGCGCAACTTCCCTGCCAGGCGGGCATCGAGGTGCAGGTGCAGGATCTCTACCTGCGCGGCACCACCACGGTGAAGGCCGACCAATATCCGGGCGGCGAAGCGGTGACGATTGCGGTCGGCGAAGAGCCCGTGTTTGTCTGGGGTTGGAAATACCGCGACCAGTAGGAAGCGCATGCCGGAGCTTAGGTCGGCCAAGAATGCCCGACCTACTGTTTCGGTCTGTTACAGTTGTATGACGTCATGTAGGGTCGGGCCGAAGGTGCCCAATGGAGGATATTGCAATGAAAGTGCCAGCGCTCATGTTTTTTTCTCTGTGGGCAACCGTGGTTGCCGTCCAGGCCGGAACCAGCCCGGTTGTCGCCAGCGCGGCGGCCAACAGCGCCGACGCGGCGCCGAACCGCACGCCGGGCTTCTATAGCCTCATTGCCGATGCGAACGGCGATATCAACAACACCGAGCCGAAGCGGGTTGTGGGGCCTCATCTGCGCGCCGATTACGACAAGATCTATCTGCGCTTCTACATCGGCTGGACAGCCGGGCAGAAAATCAAGAGCGCCACGCTCAAACTGCCGACCCGGAACTGGCAGCATGATCCGCCAAAGAGCTTTAAGATCTATGCGTTGAACGATGGCATTCCAGTTGACGCCTCGATGGGGTGGAATGAGTACACCCTGTGCGCCAGCAACGCGCCCGCCAATGTGTTGACCAACGCCGGGTTCGACCCCAAGTTTTCTCACCTCTTGGGTGTCATGCAGGCCGGGGACGCGCCGGATAATGACAACCCAGACAAGAAACCGATTTATACCTGCACCTTCGAGAGCTCCAATCTGGTTAGTGCCATCGCCAATGACACCAACGGCTATCTGACCCTGATGATTGCCTACCACGCCGGCGTCGGCAACAGTTGCTTTCGGTCCCGCCAGGAACTGGGCGAACGCCAGCCGATCCTGGAGATCACCACCGATGGCAGCACGCGTGGCTTGGACATGACCAAGCCGCTGTTTGTCGTCTGCTCTGGCGCGCGCCAGACCATCTCGGGTTACGGCTGCGGTTCCGGTGGTGCTCACGGGATCAAGCGACCGGGCGAATACTGGAACGCGAACGGCCAGAACCTCGGCGGCCTGTCGGACCAACCGGAGCGCATGCAGAAGTATTTCGACGTTCTGTTCAAAGATACGGGTGCCAACGCCATTCGGTTGTGGATGGGGGACATGGAGTTGAAGTCGTGGAAGCGGGGTTACTTCGAGACCGGCGAGATCAAGGCTGCCCAGCATGCCGGCGTTACCCGCTTCTTCCTGTGCGCCAATCCGCCGCAGAGCATGTGGGGGCCCAAGACGCCGGATTCCTACGGCATCGAGCCCCTCAGCGAGGCGGGCGTGAAGGATTACCCCGAGTTGCTGGCGGAATTCACAGCCAAGGTCAAAAACACGTTCGGCATTGAGCTCTACATGATCACCATTGCCAACGAGGAGTTGCGTGTCACCATCCGGCAGTGGCCGCTGGTGGTGAAGAACCTGCGCCAGGCGCTCGACGCGCGCGGCTTGAAGAATGTCAAGATTGGCGCGAATGACTGGCCGAGCAACGACAACTACTTCTGGGACCGAGTGAAATCAGTTCAAGACGACCCCGACGCGTGGAAACGGCTCGACGCGATCACCTTCCATTCCTATGGCCTGTCGCTGACGGAAAACGTCTATCAGCAATTCATCCAGGGGCAGACCGGCAAGGAGATTTGGCAAACCGAGACCTCAAGTGGAGGGCCGACCCCGCAGTCGACCGCCAAGGATGTCGCCGGGCACATGCTGAACGACATCAATCACGGAACCGCAACCTGGATCTATCACGAACTGGGGCTGGCGCAGCGCGACCACCAGTCGCAACTGGTTGGCTACGATCCCAATGGCACCGATGACGACTGGATCGTCTGCATGCCCAAGTACTACTACTTCAAGCAGATCGCCACGACCTTTCCAGTTGGCACGAAAATCCGGCGCATCTGGGGGAGCACCCTCGGCGACGCCTGGTATCCGGGCTGGGGCACGCCCAAGATGATGGCCACGGCCGGGCTGCGCCCGGACGGCTCCTGGGCGTTCGCCATGCTGAACACGGCGGAGGACAATGCTGCCGACCCGCAGCGGACCTTCTCGCTGGCGGTGGAGGAACTGGCAAACGTGCCGAAGGTGGCAGGGACGCTCACACGCCTGGCGGAGGGCGCTTTCAAGAGTTACGACCTGACCCCCGGGGTGAAACACGATTACTTGCGCACGACCACCGAGCCGATCCAATTGGTTTATGGCGTCGCCACGCTGAAACTTGGCCCAAACGAGCTCGTCACCATCCACACCAAGCCGGCCAGCGGCGGGAAATACTGAGCACAAGGAGTCAAAACATGTCTACAACACCTTCAGGAGTTCATGCGATGAAACAGTCCATCACGATTTTGCTGCTGGGCTTGCTGGTTCTGGCTGGCACCAGTGTGTGTCGCGCCGCCGACAATTTCAACCTTCCCGTGGCGCCCTGGATGTCGGCCCACGGGTCCGACAAATATGGCGCATGGTCTGAGTTCACCATCGGCGTGGTGACGCAGCGCCTGCGCTGGATCAAACCGGGAACCTTTATGATGGGCAGCCCAGAGAGTGAGCCGGGGCATTTTGACTGCGAACAACAGCACCAAGTGACGCTGACGCAGGGGTTCTGGATGGCAGACAGCGACGTCACCCAAGGGCAATGGTGGTGGACGGTTGTGAAGGACGGGCAATGGCGTAGAAGCTTTCCTGTGATCGACACCAATAAGTTGACCGAATACACCCTGCCGGTTGTCCGCATGTCCTTTACCGAGTGTCAGCTTTTCCTTAAAGTCTTGAACGAGAAAGTGCCGGGGTTGAATGCCTGTCTCCCCACGGAAGCCCAGTGGGAATACGCGTGTCGTGCCGGGACGACCGGCCCTTATGCCGGCGACCTGAAGGCCATGGCCTGGATGTACGAAAATGCCAGCAACACCGCGCATGCCGTCAAGACCAAGGCGCCGAACGCCTGGGGACTCTATGACATGCACGGCAATGTGTACAACTGGTGCCAGGACGCCTTCACCAACTATCCGGCGGGCGCAGTGACTGATCCGGTTTGCACCAACGGCGCGGGGCGCGTGATCCGCGGCGGCGCCTACTATTACCATGCCGGATACTTGCGCTCGGCCAGCCGGTGGGGAATCGACCCCAACAACACAGACACATCCTACTTCGGCTTCCGCATCTGCGTGCCCGCGTCGGAACCCCGCTGACCTTCCAGGAAAGCGCATGTGCGAGGACAGACAGAGAAACGGCGCTACAGCAGGGGCACGAAATGTAGGGTTGGCTGTCCCCAGCCAACCGGCACGCGGCACGATGTCGGCTGAGGACAGCCGACGCTACAACATGCGACGTAAATGCAACCTGTTTACAAATGTGACACGCGATGAAACACGCTTACGCTCCTATTCCCTGGTACGGCAGCGATTGCCGTCTCGGCCTTCACGTGGATTTTCACGCCAGCGCCAACGATGTTGAACTCGGCGCGGTTGACGTGGATGCGCTCGAAAGTCAACTGCGCTGCATGAATCTGGACTTCGTCCAGATCGACAGCAAAGGCGGCGGCGGATTCACAAGCTACTATGCCAAGACACCCGGCGCCACGGTCTGCCCTGTGCTGAAGGGCGATCTCGTCAAGGCCTGGCGTCTCGCCACGCGCCGGGTGGGACTGCCCCTGCATGCGCACTGGATCGCCATGAGCGACGGGCTGGCAAACCAGCAGCACCCCGACTGGCGGCGCGTGGATGAAAAGGGCGCCACGGATTCCGAGCGCCTCTGCTATCGCAGCCCTTTCGTTGACGCCTGCATGATTCCGCAACTGTTGGAACTGATAGGGGATTGGGAGATCGACGGCATCTGGGTGGACGGCGAGGCGTGGCACATGCTGCCGTGCTGGTGCCCGAACTGCCTGGCGGCCTGGAAAGAAGCCGCGGGTGAGACGCCTGCGCCAAGCACGCCAGCCGATGCCGCCTGGTCGCGTTGGGTGATGTTTCATCGGAGCGGATTCGATGACTATGTCAACCGCTATGCCGACGCCATTCACGCACGATTCCCAAACTGCCGCATTTGCGACAACTGGAGCCTCACGCTGAGCCAGCCCGGCGCGCCGCACCTACACGTGGACTTCATTTCGAGTGATGATGCGGCGCCGTATGGGGTGGAGAACATCCGGCATGAAGCGCGGTTTGTGTCTACGCGAGGTCTCCCCTGGGATTTCATGCAGTGGCTCTTTTACGGCAACCGCGTCATGCACGACCCGACGCAGCCGCAGACCGTCCGGCCGCTGGAACAGATTCAGCAGGCGGCGGCGTACGTGCTGGCGCTCGGCGGCAATCATCAAATTTACGAACAGCCGGCCCGCCGCGACGGTGGGTTGATTGATTGGCGCGTAGATCGCATTGCAGCCATTAACTGCTGGTGTCGGCAGCGCGTGGACCTGTGCCGTGATGCCGAGCCTTGGGAAGACGTGGCGGTTTTGAACTCGGAGCATCACCACGAACGCCACGCGACCGGCGCGAACCTCTTGTGGTCTTTCGACATGAACGCGTTGCGCGGCGCGGTTTCCGCCGTTCTTGCCAGACATCGTGGCGTGGATATCGTGGACGAGTGGGCGCTGCTGCCGCGCCTGGATCGTTTCGCTGTGCTGATCGTTCCGGAACAGGAGGACGTTTCGGACGACCTCGTATCGGCTGTGAAAGCATGGGTGCACAATGGCGGGCGGTTGCTGTTGAGCGGCGCTGGCGCGCCGGAACGCTGGGGCGCGGAGTTCCTGGGCGTGGAACCGGGCGCAATTGCCGCCGCCGCCACCTGGCACGTCCCCGCCGGAGACGGGCGGGTTCCGCTCTGGTCGAAGACCTGGCGACTGGCGGCAGTGACCAAGGCCTGCGGGCTGGGCGTTCTTTCCCGGAATGACGACCTGCTCCGCAGCCAGACTCCGCATCCTGCGGCCACGATTCACACGGTCGGCAAGGGCGTTGTGGCGTGGCTGCCGTGCGATGCCTTCGCCTTCTACGAGCGTTCGCGTTACGCGCTGATACGCGAGTTTCTTGGCGGCGTGCTGGATACGCTGGGCGGCCGGCGTGATTTGCGCATCCGCGCGCCGCTGGCCGTCGAGCCGATCCTGCGTCGGCGCGCGGACGCCCATGTGATTCACCTGATCAACCGTAGTGGCGGTTTCGGCACTGGACCGAGCGATTCCGCCGTGGAACAGATACCGCCCGTTGGTCCCATCGAAATAGAGCTAGCCTTGTCGGCCTGCCCGGACGCAGTTCACGCCGCCTGGGAAGGTGGCGCCCTGACTTGGTCATGGACACCCGCCGCAACCGGCGGCACAGCATTGATTCGTCTGGACCGGTTGCAGATTCACGAGGCCATTGTGGTTAAAGCATGAACAAAGATCGTACGACGAACACATTTCCAAACGATTTCATTTGGGGCGCGGCGACCGCAGCCTATCAAGTCGAGGGCGGCGCAAACGACGACGGTCGCGGTCTGTCCATCTGGGACACCTTTTCGCACACGCCGGGCCGGGTAGTCAACGGCGACACCGGCGACGTAGGGCCGGACCACTACCATCGTTTCCGCGAAGATGTCCAGCTCATGCGCTGGCTGGGAGTGAAAGCCTACCGGTTTTCTGTGTCTTGGTCGCGCGTGCTGCCGACAGGACGGGGCAAGGTGAACGAGGCCGGCCTGGCGTTCTACGAGAAACTGGTCGATGAACTTCTCGCCAACGGCATCGAACCCTGGGTGACTTGTTTTCATTGGGATCTGCCGCAGGCGCTCGAAGACGATTTCGGCGGATGGAGAGGACGCGACACGGCGCAGTTTTTTGGTGAATACTGCGCGCTGCTGGCGCGCCGGCTGGGCGACCGCGTGAAGCATTTCTTTACCATCAACGAATTCTGGAATATCACGGACGCTGGGTACTTGTGGGGATGCAAGGCGCCCGGGTTGAAACTGACGGAGGCCGAGTTGATCCGTATCCGACACCATGCGCTGCTGGCGCACGGGTTGGGCGTGCGTGCGTTGCGTAGTGCGGCTTCCGGGGCTGTGCGCATCGGCGTGGCCGAGGCTTTGGCGCCACCTGTGCCGGTGATTGTCAACGAGACGAACCTGGCTGCGGCCCGTGCGGCGCTTCGTGATGAGTTCTTCATGTCCGCCATGATGGAGGGGCGGTACAACGAGAATCATTTCTCGCGTGCGGAATCTCTGGGCATCGCGTTCAGTGAGGCCGATATGTCGGCCATTGGGGAGCGTCTCGACTTTGTCGGCGCGAACTCGTATGCGCCGCGCTACGTGCGTGCCGCGACCACGTCCGGCGCGGCCTACGAGATCGTGCCTTTTGCGTCTTCCCACCCGCGGTTGGGGTTCGACTGGCTCCGTCTCGACCCGCAGATTGCCTACTGGATCCCTCGTCTCTTGAAGGAAGTCTGGAATGTGAATGACGTGGTGATCAGCGAAAACGGCTGTTCCGCCGCCGACGCGGTTACAACAGAAGGGGAGATTCTCGACACCGATCGCCTGATGTACCTGCGCAATCACTTGTTCGCGGCGCAGCGGTCCGTGGCCGAAGGCTGGCCGCTACGGGGCTATTTCCATTGGAGTCTGATGGACAATTTTGAATGGGAAGAAGGTTATTCCAAACGTCTGGGTTTGTTCCACGTGGACTATCGGACGCTGAAGCGTACACCCAAGCTGAGCGCCCAGTTCTACAAGGAAGTGATTCGCCGAAACGCTGTTGATTGAACGCACGGTTGTGTGGATGGAGAATTAGATGAAGAAAAGCCGTGAAAACCTGAAAAGGCCACTGAAGAAGACCATCCACCTGGTCTGCAACGCGCATCTCGACCCCGTATGGCTGTGGGAGTGGGAGGAAGGCGCGGCGGAAGCGATCTCCACGTTTCGCACGGCAGCGGAGCTTTGTGACGAATTCGCAGGATTTGTTTTCTGTCACAATGAAGCGGTGTTGTATCAGTGGGTGGAGGAGTACGAACCGGCGCTATTTGCTCGCATCCAGCGTCTGGTGAAAGCCAAACGCTGGCACATCATGGGTGGTTGGTTTTTGCAGCCGGATTGCAACATGCCGAGTGGCGAATCGTTCGTGCGCCAGATCCTGGCCGGGCGCACGTATTTCCGTGAACGTTTCGGCGTGGAACCAACCACAGCCATCAACTTCGACCCGTTCGGCCACTCGCGCGGATTGGTGCAGATCCTTGCCAAGAGCGGGTACGACTCCTATATGTTCTGCCGTCCGAACCAGACGGATTGCCCGTTGCCCAACCACGAGTTCCGGTGGGTGGGCTTCGACGGTTCGGAGATCCTGGGATCGCGCTGCCTCGACTGGTACAACTCGCCGCTGGGCAAGGCTCGGGAGAAGATCGAGACCCGCATGAAGGCCTTTCCCGCAGCCGATTCCTGTTATCTGTTGTGGGGCGTCGGAAATCACGGCGGCGGGCCTTCCCGCAAGGATCTGCGCGACATCCGGGATCTGGTTGCGGCGGGTGGAGAATTCGACATCCGCCATTCCACGCCGGAAGACTATTTTGCCGGACTGGTCGAACGGCGCGAGGCGCTCCCGGTCCATGACGGCGATCTCAATTCGTGGGGCGTGGGATGCTACACCAGCATGGTTCGGATCAAGCAGATGCACCGGAGGCTGGAGAACGAATTGTATGTGCTCGAAAAGATGGCTGCGACGGCTGCTGCGCAGGGGTTCATCGCCTATCCCGCGGCGGAGATCGAGGCCGCCGGCCGCGATCTGATGTTTGCGCAGTTTCACGATATTCTGCCGGGCTCGTCGATTCAGGCTGTCGAAGAGATGTCGCTGCGGGTCATGGGACACGGTCTGGAGTCGCTGTCGCGCGCCAAGGCACGCACCTTTTTTGCTCTGGCGCAAGGACAGCCCCGCGCCGCATCGGGAGAAATCCCCGTGCTGGTGTTCAACCCGCACCCTTATCCGGTCCGGACCGTGGTGGAATGCGAGTTTCAGCTTGCGGACATCAACGACAATGGCACGTTCGTCGATTTCAAGGCTTTTCAGGACGGCCAACCCGTGCCGACGCAGATTGAAAAAGAAGCCAGCAACATTCCACTGGACTGGCGCAAACGCATCGTGTTCGAGGCTGAGCTGCAGCCGATGCAGATGAACCGGTTCGATTGCCGCCCCTGCGTGCGGCCAGTCAAGCCGACGCCGTCGCTGCAGGCGGAAAACGGCCGGCTGGTGCTCGACAACGGTGCGCTGCGTGTGGTGTTCAACACGGGCACCGGTTTCATGGAGAGCCTGATTGTTGGCGGACGGGAGATGCTGACTGCCCCGGCGTTCCGCGCTTTGGTGATCGAGGATGACGAGGATCCGTGGGGCATGCGCCAGTTTTCGCTGCGCAAGGAGGCCGGCTGTTTTGAGCTTATGGATCAGGTGCGCGGGTCGGCCTTTTCGGGTGTCAAGCCAGGTGTGCTGCTGCCCTCGGTGCGCGTCATCGAAGACGGTGCCGTGCGAACCGTGGTGGAGGTCGTCTGTGCATACCACGATTCGTTCCTGATCACGCAGTTCTGCCTGCCGAAACAAGGAGCCGAGATTCAGGTGTTTCTGCGCGTGCATTGGAACGAAAAGGACAAATTCCTCAAACTCTCCGTGCCGGTGCAGGATGCTGCCGAATATTTCGGACAGGTTCCGTTCGGCGTCGGTCGGCTGTATGAAGACGGTCGGGAATGCGTGGCGCAAAAATGGGTGGCTGTGACTCGGCATGACGGCATGGCCATCTCCGTGGTGAACGAAGGGTGCTATGGGTCCGACTTCAAGGATGGCGAACTGCGACTCAGCCTGTTGCGCTCGCCCGCCTATTCGGCACATCCATGGGTCGATCGCGCGACCTTGCCGCAGGATCGCTACTCGCCGCGCATGGATCAAGGCGAACGCACCTTCCGGTTCTGGATCAAGACCGGTCCGTGCGCGGAACGGCTGGAAGCCGTAGATCGCGAAGCGCTGGCGCGCAATGAGAAACCGATGGCTCTTTCGTTCTTCCCCTGTGGCGCCAAGGCGCCGTGCCCGAAACCGCTGGCGCTGCTTAGCGACGCGGTGGTTCAGATTTCGGCCATCAAAAAACCGGCTCATGGCACTGGAACCATCCTGCGTCTGTATAATCCGACTGCGCAAAGACGGGAAACCGTTTTGCGCCTGCCGTTGACCGGCGGGCGGCATCGTCTGGTTCTCGCACCTTACGAGGTGCGGTCCTTCCGGGTGGCGCCGGGACGGGGAGATTTGAAGGAAGTCAACTTGATGGAGAAGCCCATTCTGGCGCGGAAGACATAATGCTTTGGATTATAGCCGGGCTTGGCATAGGTTCTTCAGAACAAGGAACAAACGAATGAACGCAAAAGAACGCATGCTTGCTGCAATCAACCGGCAGCCTGTTGATCGGATTTCCACGGATATTTGGGCGACCGGCGAAGTGTGGGCAAAGCTCCGCGCTCATTTCGGCGAAACCGTCGACATTGGGCGGGAACTGCACATTGACGGGTTTCGAGGCGTTGGCCCGGAATACATCGGGCCGCCTCTTCCCCCAGCGCCTGCGGGTGAGGCGGTGAATTGTTGGGGTATCCGCACCAAACGCGTGCCACACGAGGGGGGCTACTACGATGAACAATCGTACTATCCGCTCGCCCCGGCCCAGACTATTGATGACCTGAAAGCCTACACTTGGCCGCGCGCGGACTGGTTCGATTACTCGATGATGCGGGCACAGGCTGCCGAGGCCACCAAAACCCATGCCGTGCAATGCGGCTATATGGCGCCATTCTATTACCATAATTTATACTGGCTGGCTGACTCAATCCAGCACGCCCAACGGGTGGTGTAAATTGGAACGTCAGCGGCATTCG
>SESD01000539.1_pt1 | contig 23321 bp, 19 predicted proteins | sample 3171411 | NCBI WGS metagenome assembly SESD01 (sample SAMN06051880, study PRJNA518727) | freshwater metagenome | biome: subpolar coniferous forest; feature: holomictic lake; material: water; isolation source: holomictic Lake 442, 16.5 m depth | place: Canada: near Kenora, Ontario | collected...
TGCCAGACGATTGCTTCTCCTGCGACATCGTTGTTGCACAAACAGGTGAAAGGTCTGTTCTCTGTTGCCGCATCGGCAGCCGAGACATGAGCACCACCAACGGCCGTCAACAGCTCCGGATAGGAGCATGAATCATGAAGGCAAGAGGCCGTCAAACGATCTTTACTTCATGATTCATGATTTCTTATTCGATATTCTGCGGTTCTCCCGAAACTAGCAGTCTAGTCGGCAGACGGTTTGTGCCTTCACAAGGCCACTACCGACAGACTGCTAGAACAAGCCCTTGACCTTGCCAGTCTCGACATCCACGTCGATGCGGCGGAAGGCGGCGTCGGAGGCTGTGCCGGGCATGAGCTTGATGTCGCCGGCAATGGGAACCACGAAACCGGCGCCGCGGAACACCAGCACGTCGCGGATGGGGAGCGTGAACCCCTTCGGGCGCCCCTTGCGCGACGGATCGTGCGACAGGCTCAGGTGGGACTTGACCATGCACGTGCCGAGCTGCTTCACCGTGGGATCAGCATCCAGCTTCTCGATCTTGGCCTTGGCCTCGGACGAGATGGAGATGCCATCCGCGCCATACACTTCCTTGGCGATCAGCTCGATACGCGCGGCCACCGGCAGCGAGAGGTCGTAGAGGAACTTGAACTCCGACTTCTCGTTGCAGGCATCGACCACGGCATCAGCCAGTTCGAGCGCGCCTTCGCCGCCCTTTTCCCAGTGCTTCGAGAGGGCCACGCGTGCGCCAGCCTGCTCAGCGGCCCGGCGGACGACTGCCACTTCGTCGTCGTTGTCGGTGTAGAAATGGTTGATGCAGACCACGGGCGGAATGCCGCTCTTCTTGACGGTCTCGATGTGCGCAACCAGGTTGGCGACGCCCTGCTCGACCAGCGCCGTGTTCTTCTCGGTGTAGGCCTTGTCCAGCGGCTTGCCCGGGACCACGCGCGGTCCGCCGCCGTGCATCTTGAGCGCACGTACGGTGGCCACGATGACGGCGCAGTTGGGCGTGAGCCCGCTGGCGCGGCACTTCAGGTTCCAGAACTTTTCGAAGCCGATATCCGCGCCAAAGCCGCTTTCTGTGACGTGGTAGTCGGCCAGTTTCAGCGCCAGGCGGTCCGCGATGATGGACGACTGCCCGATGGCGATGTTGGCAAACGGACCAGCGTGCACGAGCACCGGCTGCCCCTCGATGGTTTGCATGAGGTTGGGGTAGATGGCCTTGGACATGATGGCCGCCATGGCGCCCGCGACTTCGAGATCTTCGGCGGTGACGTCATTGCCCTTTTTGTCAAACGCCAGGACCATGCGGCCGAGACGCTCGCGCATGTCTTTCAGGTCACGGGCTACGGCCAGGATGGCCATGATTTCTGAGGAAACCGTGATCTGGAAGCCACTGCGCATCATGAAGCCGTCCATGCGGCTACCCATGCCGATGATGATATCGCGCAGCGACTGCGCACAGAAGTCGATCGCCCACTTGACCTGGATCTGGTCCGGGTCGATATCCAGGCGCTTCAGCTTCTTCTTGGCCAGCATGGCGTCATCGTAGTTGAATTCATGCTGCATGCGGCTGGTGAGCGCCACCATGCCGAGGTTGTGGGCGTTGGTGATGGCATCAATGTCGCCCGTAAGGCCGAGGCTGAAGTCGGTTAACGGCACGCACTGGGAGAGGCCGCCGCCTGCGGCGGAACCCTTGATGTTGAAGGTGGGGCCGCCGGAGGGCTGGCGGATGGCGCCGATGACCTTTTTGCCGCGGCGTCCGAGTCCCTGGATCAGGCCGATGGTGGTGGTGGACTTCCCTTCGCCGAGCGGGGTGGGGGTGATGGCTGTGATATCGATATATTTCCCGTTGGGGCGCTTCTCGAGGCGGCGCAGCACCTGCAGGAAATCGATCTTGCCGACATGGTGGCCGTAGGGGAACAGCTCCATCTTTTCCAGGCCGAGGTCGTCGGCGAGCTGGTACACGGTCTTCATGCTTTCGGCTGCTTTTTCGGCGATCTGCCAGTCGGCCATCTTGGTCGGGTCGAGTTTGGACATGATAGGTTCTCCCTGGTTGTTTCGTGCTGTACGTTATGGCCCGGCCATTCGCATGATGGTACCCGGCGGGTCCGGCGGCCCCGCCCTACCTGCCCAATCCGTGTGTTTTTTGGTAGGGCGGGGCCGCCGGACCCGCCGAGATTACGCCATCATGCGAATGGCTGATTGTGGCCGATATTGTGGTTATCCGCAACGGCGCTTGTGCAATTCGAGTGTGTTCTGCATCAACATGGCGATGGTCATGGGGCCGATGCCGCCCGGCACCGGCGTGAGATACGAGGCATGCTTCGCGGCGCCGGCGTAGTCCACGTCGCCCACGAGCTTGTAGCCGCGCGGGTTGGTGGCGTCATCCACGCGGTTCACGCCCACGTCAATCACGACGGCGCCTTCCTTGATCCAGTCGCCCTGGACCATCTCCGGCTTGCCAATGGCGGCGCACAGGATGTCGGCGGAACGGCAGACGGCTGGCAGGTCCTTGGTGCGCGAATGGCAGATCGTGACCGTGGCATGCTCGGCCAGCAGGAGCTGGGCCAGGGGCTTGCCGACGATGTTGCTGCGTCCGACCACCACGGCATGGGCGCCGGCCATGTTGATTTTGTAGCGCTTCATGATTTCGATGACACCGGCCGGGGTGCAGGGTTTGACAAAGGGGTTGCCGGTGGCGAGGTAGCCGACGTTCATGGGGTGGAAGCAGTCCACATCCTTCTTCGGCGAGATGCGCTCGAGCACCTGGTGCTCACGGATCTGCTTGGGCAGCGGGAGCTGGCAGAGGATGCCGTCCACGGAGTTGTCCGCGTTCAGGCGGTCTATCAGCGCCAGCAGTTCGTCTTCCGAGGCGCTGGCTGGCAGCACGAGCTTTTCGCTGGCAAAGCCGATCTCTGCACACGCCTTATCCTTCATCCCGACATAGACCTTGGAGGCGGGGTTCTCGCCGACCAGGATCACCACCAGCTTCGGCTTCACCGCATAGCCGGCGATCTCCTTGCGGATCTCTTCCTTGATCTGTTTGGATACCAGATTTCCGTCGAGTACGGTCATGGCCATGTGCCTATCCTTTTTCTCTTTGCAGGAACAACACCGATAGTCAGGGATCAGGGGCCAGGGATCAGGAGACAGGAGTCAGCGAATACGTTTGTCCGCAGATTTTGCAGATTACCCCAGATTGATAGCAGATTTTCTCCTCCTGAACCCTGAACCCTGAACCCTGAACCCCGGCATCTGAGTAGTTACGTTTCAACCTAACTAGGAAACTGTCGGCAGAAGGCACTGGAACATTCCAATGCCTCGGACCGACAGGTTCCTAGGCGCTGGCCTTCTTGTTATCCTGGCAGAACTTGCCCATCATGGCCATGGCAAGATCCTGTTTCTCGGCCGTGCCATCCATTTTGGCGAAGGCATCCACCAGTTCGACCAGTTGCGGATCCGCTTCGACATGGCCGTAGCGGTGGGCGGTGTTGACGATGCCCGCATCCAGTCCGTACTCGTAGGCCTTGGCCGTATAGGCGCGGCAGACACCGACGCGGCGGCCGGGCAGGTCGCGCACCGAGTTGCTCAGACCCAGCGAGCAGTGGACGCCCTTCATCTTCGGGTCGGACTTGATCCGCTTGATCGTCTCGAAGGCCCGGTAGGTGTAGCCCGGCACGTCGACGTCCATCGGCATGTCGATGGCGAGCGGGAACACGGTGCTGTCGAAGAAGATCTCTTCCGGCTTGAAGTTAAAGGCCGTGGCCTTTTCGAAGATCTGGCGCGCCAGCTGGTACAGTTCTTCCATCGAGTGCGAGCCGCCGGGGCCGGTGGGGATGTCCTGTGTGACCAGCAGGCCGACGATCGAGAAGTTGTACTGCTTGCGCAGCGGCAGGATGTCATCCGCCGTGTAGGTCTTGACGGAGTTCAACAGGGGCGGGCGCACCGCTTCCTTTGTGTTGTACCACTCCTTCAGGCCGGCATCCAACACCTTGTTGTCGCTGGAATCTACGCAAATCGGCACGCCGTGGCTCCACTGCCGCACCAGCCGGGTGTACTGCCGCATCAGCTCGACAGCCAGGTTCGGATCGCGCTCGCCGAATGCATCCAGGTTCACGGCCAGATAATCGGCGCCTTCCTCGACCTGCGATTCGATCAATGCGCGAATGTAGCGCAGCGGACCGCTGTCTTTGGTGTAGGCATCCGGACCCAGGGCGTGGAGTTCCTTCATGATCAGGCCGGTCTTGGGGATCGAGGCGTGGATGGCCTCGGCGATGTTGATCAGCAGGTTCGGCCGGGTGTGGTCCCGCTGGAACAGGGCGTTGACGATCGACGACGTGTGCGCCAGCGCCGGGATGCGCGGCGGCAGGATGCGGGTCAGGCTGGCCAGATTCTTTTTGGCCGCGGCGGCCTGGTAGATCCGGTCGCCGATGCAGATGCGCTCCAGGTTATTGCCGCACTTACCATCAACGGTCGCATCGCCGCACGGGGCGTTGGCCAGCCCCTTCTCGCAGCCGCCCATGGTGCACAGGCCGGAATTCTCCGGCAGGAAGCAGTCGCCGCACTCCTCGCAATCGAACAGCTGGTACTTGGCGCCCTTCTCCCAGGCATTGAACATCCGGTAGGCGCAACCTTTGCCCTTGGAGATGCCCGTCATGGAGCAGAAGCCCTTCAACAGATGAAAGCCGGAGTGTGCGCGGTCCAGCAGCAGCCGGTGGTTGAAGTCGTAGAACTTCTGCGAACCGGTCTTGGCGGGCGTGGAAAGGGTGACCTCCCGGTTGTTGGTGTCGTACAGATAGAACGACTTTTCCGCCGGCCAGGAGAGGTTGGCCTTGAACGGCTCCCAGTTCTTGCCGATCTCAGATGCGCGCGCGATGATCTTGCGCAGCGAAGCATAATCCGGCAGCCCACCGACATCCACGCCGGCTGCGCCCATGGCCTTGTACATGGCTACCTGCTGGGCGGCGCGTTCCAGATGCTCTTCCAGCCCCTCTTCATTGACTTTCTTCAGCAGGGCGTCGGAAACAAAGCAGCCGGGCAGCTTGTTGTCGTGCATGAGACGCGGCGCCGGGCTGATGGTGCTCAGCAGATAGACGTTGCCGATCACAGGCACGGTGGAGTTCTTGGACTTCAGGAACTGGAAGAGTTCCGCGGACTTCCGCCAGTCCCAACCCACCTGCGTGACCAGAAAGCTCGCGCCAGCCTCGATCTTCTTCTCCATCTTGAAATACTGTTGCATCTGCGAGGCTTCGGTGTACTTGAACGGACTGACCGCACCGCCGATCGTAAACTGGGGGATATTGTCCAGCTTGCCGGCCGAGGCCTTGAGATACTGATCCCGGTTCATCGTCTGGAGCAGCTTCTGCAACCCTACGGATTCCAGTTCGAAAACCCCCTTGGCTTTGACGGGCTTGTCGCCGGTCAACGCGAGGATGCTCTCCACCCCCATGGCGCGCAGCGCCATGATGTTGCTGACAATACCTTCCAGATTGAAATCCTTGCAGGTGACGTGCGGGATGAAATCCAGATCGCCCAGCAGGTTGGCGCTCTGTACATGGGCCAGGACGCTGGCCGGCTCGATGTTGGCTACACCGCCCGGGCTTTGCGGGCTGGTCAGGCCGATCAGCTCAAACCCCTTGGCCAGTCCTTCCTTGTCGGCCTGATATCCTTTCAAAAAGCCGTCGATCGGCTTAAAGCTGAAGGACGGACCGCCTACGAGTTCAGCCAGAATGATGAAATTGGACCGGGTTGCCAATGCCGTCGAGAGTCTTTTCTGCGCCATGGATTTACGCTCCTTCTCAAGTAGCTCTGCAAGTAGTTCGGATTCAGAAATATTAAATTATGACACAGCGCTTGCCTTCAACCAACAGGATATTTCTACTATAAGAGGGTGTCGGGCGCATCCGCCTTCGGCGGGAGCGGGGCAAGACCCATTCTGCGGGCCGCCATGCCTGGCGGCCCGCTTCTTGAGCAGCCACGCTTGCTTTCCTGGTCCGTCGGCGTATCATTCCTCTCATGAACCACGCCGACACAGCCGCAGCCGTCTTCACCCGGGGTCTTTCCTGCTCCCAGGCCGTCTTCTTGGCCTATGCCGCCGAGTACGGCCTTGATCAGGACGCCGCATCCAGGATCGCCTCTGGTTTCGGCGGCGGGATGGGCCGGATGGGGCAAACCTGCGGTGCCGTCACCGGGGCCTACATGGTCATTGGCCTGAAGTACGGCGCCGCCACCGGCGATCGGGAGGCAAAGGAGAAGACCTATCGGCTGGTCAGGGCGTTCGCCGAGCAGTTCAGAGCGAAAAACGGGGCGCTGGTCTGCAAGGATCTGCTGGATTGCGACATCAGCACGGCGGATGGCTTCGAGAAGATGAAGAAGCTAGGCTTGCACGAGAAGGTCTGCACGGGATTGGTGCGCGACGCCTGCGATCTGCTGGACGAGATGCTGGGCCGAGAAGGATGACTTGGATGGGCAGATGCCGTCCAAATCCTGCGAATCGAACCGAAGGGATGTCCGTCGGAATTGGCCTTGGCCATGTACAAGTGCTATGACAACGGCGAGCAACGGGAATTCATCATCCTCGACGTGGAGGGTGATGAAGATGCCCTTTCCGTCCTTCGCCGGAAGTCTCGTTCGCGCGAACTGACCTGCCCCCAGTGCCATGAGGCGGTGCAGGCCAAGGCCGGCGAGGTCAAGGCATGGCATTTTGCCCACCTTGATCTGGGAACCTGCCCGCTCCAGTCCGAGTCGGCCCCCTTGCTCAAGGCCCGTCGGATTCTCTACGAGTGGCTGGTGCGAAAGTTTGTTGAGCGTCCGGGACTTCCGGACGGCAAGAAGGCAGACGTCACCGTCGAGAAGTTTCTGTCTCCCGACTTGCCGAAGCCCGTGGATTGCTACGTCGAGCAGCCTGACGGGACGAGGTTGGCATATTGGGTTTTTGATGGCGGATTTAGACAGCGAGGGGTATTGAAGCACGCGCTGGCCAACTGCAAACTACATCCGATCTTCCTGCAAGAGATGATGCGTCCGGTAGACGGGGAGGATCGGACGTTCGACCTTTCGCCTACGGAGCGGGAATTTCTTGGCAACGGTGACTACAACAGGCTCTATGGCGAGGATGAGCAGTTGTGGGCTTTCCGGCAGGCATTCGAGGATAACGTGCCGATGCCCGCCGAAGGCACTGTGATCGGCGAGGTCGTGTCGGTTACCAAGATTGACTATGACGGCAATCCGCAGCAGGGGCTCCGGGTGACCTGCGGGAAGGCGGACGGAAAGACGTACGGCGTGGCCTTGGCCGACGTGGTGTTCCCGCAAGGTTCTGCTGCCGCCCTCCACCACACTGCCTAGTTGCAGTGGCTCGGTGTGCCGGACCAGAAGAAGACCCGGCGGGCGGAGTTGCGGGAGAAGATTAAGCAGACCAAGGCAGGGGTCGGCGAGATTGATCTTTCCAAGCCGGTCGATTTGGTCGTCCTCGGCATCAAGCAGCGGGAGACAGCCCGCTGTCGTCTTCTGGGGAAAGACAAGGAGCTTACGCTGCGGGCGGACGGTTTGTGGAACGTCTTTCCCGGCGAGATCGTCACGGTCATACCCAAGAAGCACTGGAGCTTTGCCGGTCATCCGTATCTTTCCGGCGACGTCACGGAATCCCGGCTCGACCTCGGCGCCCTGAATCTGACGCCTCTCAAGCTCAGCGATTTCGGGATGTGGGATCCGACAACGCATTATTGGGGCGAGGACGACGAGCCGGAACAGGATTGGGAGAAGAAGATCAAGGCCCGTGGTCCGCGACCCGCGTACGAGATGGAGCAGGTTCTTCCTGGAGAGAATCCAGAAGACTTCGATTCCGACCCGATTCTGGAGGCCGTTGAACGCAAGGAAGCCGGCGATCTCGTAGGATCAGACCAGGCGCTCACCAGCCTCCTGATCGCCGATCTTCGCTGTCTCGACGCCCACGCCCACCTGGGCAACCTCGAATTCGACCGACGGCCGGAGATGGCCCTTCGCCATTACGACGTCGGCAGACAGATCGGGGAACTGTCCCTCGGGGGGGACTTCATGGGCGTCCTGTCTTGGGGGCTGATCAACAACCGTCCATATCTCCGCTGCCTGCACGGTTACGGGCTTTGTCTGTGGCGGCTCAAGCGCTTTGACGAAGCCGCCACCGTATTCGACCGCATGCTTTGGCTCAATCCCTCCGACAATCAAGGCGTCCGGCTCATCTTGGACGAGGTCCGGTCCCATGCGGTCTGGGAGGAACGGGAGACCCAGTGAAGGGGAAGCCGCTGATCCAGTCACGATGATGGGTGGTCCATGCCCGTGGGACCCTCCTCGAAATCCACGGGCCTCGTTGCCCTCCCAGGTGCCTCGGCTCGCAGGCGGCATTTACCGGCAGAAGAAGATGGGGCGATACACGGCGCTGTTGGCGGAGATTGCGGGTGGCGCAGGGTCGGCTACAGGGAACCCGCATCCGGCTGCTGTTCGCGAACCCACGGCTCAATACGACGCCGCACCTGCACCAAGGCAGGGGGAGTTGTTCTGAAACGGCGTTCAATAATTGTGCTTGTTCATGGTTCGTGAACGGGTGTATTTTATGAACGCAGGGGGCGGTATGAACATGAACCATCTTAAGGAAGCGATAGACAAGATGCCGGCCGTGGATGGGCTACGCATTTCCGATGGGGGGCGAAGTCCCCTGAGTCAGGCCACGGACTCAAGCGTCACGGTCCGCTATCAGGATCAAACACACAAGTATCGGGTATCCGTGCGGAGCGATCTGACGACCACGGCCGTGAACCTTCTGGCCGCGCGACTGACACCAGAGGAGCGAGACGGCATTCTGGTCTATGCACCGTACATCGGTCCGTCCTGCGCCGAAAAACTGCGGCGGAGCGGCATCCGTTTCATCGACGAAGCCGGGCACGTGTTTCTCCAGCAGGGTTCCCTGTATCTATACGTCACCGGCACGAACCGGCCCGATGAGGGCGCCAGACGTCCCGGACTTCCCGACGTAAGAGCGTTCAAGACCGCCACCCTCAAATTCCTTTATGGCCTATTGACCGATCCTCACCTTGATGACAATCCAGGGGCCGCGTTGATTAATCAGCCGTTTCGCCTCATCAGCGAGAGAACCGGGCTGGCACTGGGGTCGGTAAGTAATGTGATGGATGACCTTGTGGCCGGGAATTTCGTCACCGAGTCCTCGTCCGGCCGCCGGCTGCTTCTGAACCGGCGCAAACTCTTTGAGCGATGGATCCAGGACTACGGCACACGACTGCGGCCGCGTCTGGTTCATGGCCACTTCCGCCCTCCTCAGTTGCGTTGGTGGAAGGACGCCGATGTGCAGAGTTGGGGCGGGCGGTGGGGCGGCGAGATCGCCGGCGCAAAACTGACTGGGCACCTAGTGCCCGAGACCGCGACGATCTATGCCCTGAACCTGCCGGATGACTTCATTGTGCGGCATGACCTGCGGAAGGATCCCGCAGGCTCCGTCGAGATTCTGCGGCCGTTCTGGAAAACGCTCCCCGCTGGCGATCCTTCGGATTGCGCTAACCCTCTTGTCGTCTATGCCGACCTGGCAGCATCCGAGATTGACCGGAATCTCGAAACCGCAAAACGGATCTATGAAAAACATCTTCGAAAGACTATTGAATCCGCTTGAACCGGAGAAACTCTCGGTCCTCCGCACCGTGGCCGAACGTGCGCGCGCGGAGCGCATTCCGTTCATGTTGTTCGGAGCGTTCGCCCGTGAACTCCACTTCTACCACGTCTGGAACATCGAGGGCGGGCGACGGACGGAGGACATTGACATATCCGTTCAAGTGCCCGACTGGGCGGCATACAACGGTTTCCGAAGGGCCTTGGAGCCGGACGGTTTCATGTCCGAGTCCGGGGAACACCCCGAGAAGCTCGTTTGTGGCCGGACTGGGGAGGAACTGGACCTCCTGCCATTCGGGGAAATTTCCGACGACGGAACGACCATTCGATGGCCCGTAGACAATAGCCCATGGAGCGTACTCGGGTTCGACGAAGCGTTTACCCAAAGCGACACTCTGGTGCTTCGGGACAGCAAGGACCAGAAGCTGCACATCGCGGTGGCGCCGATCACAGGGCTCGCCGTGCTCAAACTGGTTGCGATCGCTGATCGCCCCGAGCGGCGGCACAAAAAGGACGGAACGGACATCGCGTTTATCATCGCGAACTATCTGGATGTCGGCAACCGGGAACGGCTTCTGCAAGGCGGCGACATGGATATCATGGTCCGCGTGAGTGGTGACCTGATTCTGGCGAGTGCGCGCCTGCTCGGGCGTGACATGGCGCGTTTGGTGGCAGAGTCCACGCGACAACGAGTTGGGGAATTGCTTGCGCACGACGTCGAAAGCGACAGTCGCTGCTTTCTTGTTCGAGGATTGATCGGGCGGCACTTTCCAGGGTTTCCAGCGGCCAGAACCGCGGCATTACAGATACTCGAAGGCATGCACGACTGTGCTTAACCCATTGACATACACCGAAAAGGTGGTGCGCAGTTTCCTGCGGTAAGGCCATGAAAACGAGCCTCATCTCGAAAAGTCAGACTTGCTACGTACCGCATCCGCGATACGGCACACAGCCGCGCATGACAGGGCTCAACGTCGAGAAATTGAAGGACGGAAACTACTTTCGCTGCTGGACTGCCGCTGAACTTGAGTCTTGGACTCGCAAGAACTCATTCTACGGTATCGACCCAGCGCACATCGGGTGTCTCATTCCTGGTACAGCGATTGTGGCCGATCCTTTGCGTCAGGTCGGCTCATGCATGCCGAATACCCACTACTACGACATCGAACGGAAGTGTCGTGATTGCGGTCAACTTTTCATCTTCTACGCTCTGGAGCAACGATACTGGTATGAGGAACTACAGTTCCCGGTGGATGCCGACTGCATTCGCTGTGTTCCCTGTAGGAAGCGCAGCCGGACACTCGAACAGATGAAGGCACGCTACGATGAGTTAAGTGTCGCCGAGTCGCTGACAGTTTCAGATGAGATCGAAATGACCCTAGTCAGACTTGAACTGGTGGAGGCTGGCATATTCCATCCTCGGCAGATTGAGCGGGTTAGGGCATTCTTGAACGCACACGGGGATCACGAACAGGCAAGCACTATTAGAGCCAGACTGGCGGCCATTACCACCAAGGCTTAATAAGTTTGATGATTTTCGAGGCAGATTCGGGAAGGTGTTTGGGTAACAAACAAATGTAGGAACAATTCAAGCAACACAACTGGATGAAACGGCTCTTTTCTGCGCCGCCCACGATTTTCACATGCACATCGAATGGCTGTCAGTTAAAAACATACGGCATCTTGACGACCAGGAAATGGATTTCACGGCCGGCCAGGGGCATCTCCGGAAGTGGAACTGTCTGCCAATGGATCGCTCCACCTTGCCGCTCCTGCGCGTGCTGGCGCTGAGCGGCATGGGGCGGATCCATGCACAGTTTCTCTCGCAGCGGTTCCCGCCGAAACTGAACGCACGTGCGAGCGCGCCGGCGATCATCGAGTTTGTCCAGGTACGGCATGCGCCTCAGGAGCGCGGCGTGAACAGCCCGGCGCGCCGTAATTTGTGCTGGAGTGTGCGCCAGAACGGTCGGAGTATTACTGGTTGCCGTCCGTGTGGACCAGCCCACGATACGTCCGTGATGATCGGATCGCCGAGTCAAGGCAGATCAAATTCCGGGTGGCTACTGCTGGGCTATGCCGGGGCCGTCAAGGTGCATATGGGCACGGATCGGTTCGACATCTATCCTGACCAACGATTGACCCGATGCGCCGGACTGTTCTGCGCGACCTCGCGTGTCACCGATCCGGTGGCCTTCATCCAACGATTGCACTACAAGGCCAGATTTCGAGCCGGACGCATCCGCGCGCTGCTTACACGCTTGGGATCTGTGTTGCATCCGTGGCTGGGATGGGACATCGCCGCCACTCCACTGGCAGCGGATCGCTTTCAAACCCTTTGGCAGGCAACATCGGCACCGCGACGCGCCGAGGTGACCGTAGCTTTGGATATGGTCCGGCATGCCTTTGATGCCAGCGCCAAACTTGATGATGCCGATCCGTTGATGCAACCCGGCGTAGCGCTCTTGCATCAGATTGAAACGTGGTGTCCACCATCTGATCTGCCGCGATACTTGACGCTTCTGGATGATCTGTTTCCGAGGATCCAGTTTTTCGTCGCGCTGTCCCTCGCAGGGTTGCGTCGTATTCCCGCATGCCTGACGACGCGGCGGCTCGCCATTCCTGTTCCCGCGCCACGGCCGCCCCCGGCGTCGCCGCCGCGATGGCCACGCCAGAAAGTCGCGCTGATTGATGTGGACGGCTCGTTGCCGAATCTGGCCTTGATGAAGCTCAGCCAACACTTCAAATCCCAGGGCCGCAACGTGGGGTTGGTGCGCGGCGTCGAACATCTCCCCCGCGCTGACACGGTACTGGCAAGTTGCGTGTTCAACTCGCCCGGTTCGACGCGGCGGATCGCGGCCTTGCGACGCCACTACGGCGAGGATCTGCGGCTGGGCGGGTCGGGCGTTGATCTCCGCCTGCGTTTGCCGCCTGAAATCGAAGCGCTGGCGCCGGATTACGCGCTCTATCCTGAATTGGGCGACCGCGCCATCGGATTCCTGACGCGCGGCTGTCTGCGGCACTGTCCATTTTGCGTGGTGCCTGTCAAGGAAGGACTGCCGCGCCGGGCCAGCGATCTCGACTCGCTGCTGCAGGGACGAAAAAAATTGATCCTGCTCGACGATAACCTTCTGGCCCATCCAGATGGTTTGGAATACCTCGATGACATTGCCAGGCGCGATCTGGCCGTGAACTTCAACCAGACGCTCGACCTGCTGCTGTTGACGCCCGAGTCCGCCGCGCTGTTGCGGCGCATTCGTTGTTCCAACGTCTCTTTCACCCGTCGGGTCTGTCACTTCAGCCTGAACGACACTCACCACCTGGATCAGATGCGTCAACATTATGCGCTTCTCCAGACAAGTTGCCGTGACAATGTCGAGTTCATCTGCATGTATGGTTTCAACACCAGCCTGGCCGAAGACGTGGTGCGCTTCCGGTTTCTGCGTTCGCTCCCTGGCGCCTATGTGTTTGTCCAGCAATACCAGCCCGTGCCCGGTGGTGCGGCGCCGGACCTGAGCCGCCTGTTCGACGACCGGGCCGACGCATGGATGGACGAGTTGGTGCGGATTATCTTCACACAGAACATGAAAAGCATGGAGAAGTACTATCGTTGGTTGGCCATTCAATACGCCTTGCAAAGAGGACGTATCCATTCCAAACTGATCGAAACCCTTTTCCGCTTCAATGGCCGAGCCCGGATGGGCGGCTTTCTGCAGCGGCTGCAGGAGATCTCAAAATGACTGACATCGGTCGTAACGCTCCGTGCCCCTGCGGCAGCGGCAAAAAATACAAGAAGTGCTGCCTGGAGAGCGGGAAGTATGAGCGACGCCTGCCGTCACCGGCGGTCGTCGCGCCCGCGGCCAAGAAAGTCGAAGATCCGGCGGATCGGGAATTTGAGGACCTTGACGATCAGCCTGAAATCCTTGACACCGCTCATGACAAAGACGAGCAGGACGAAGAGGCCCCGCCGGTCGCGCAGGAACCGATCCGCCCGCCGCCACGCTATCCAAAACCGCGCGAAGATTTGCCCGACTTGCCCGCTCAGCAGCAGGCGCTGGTTGAGGCGTGGTGGATGACGATGAAACCCCTATTCAAGAAAATGGATGCAGACAACGTGATCCGACTCGTGGTCGGGTTCATGGAAGAACATCCCGACTTGTTCATTCATCTGGGGCTGGAGCACGAAGTTCTATTCGAGCTCGGCGCAGAATTGGGACGGAGAAAGGAGTGGTCCCGACACGCCGAACTGTTGACGCGTATCCGGGCGGAACATCCGGGAATGTATGTCCGCTCTTTCTCGTATTACGACTACGACCTCATGATCGAACGGATCGCGACCGGGCAATTAGAAGCCATTCCACAACTCTTCAACTTCTTCCACCAGTATCCCGACAGTGAACCGGACAATGCGCACAGGGTCACGGATCTACTGGCCTGGACCGGAATGCAGGAGGAATTGTTCGCTTTTGCCAAGCCGCTGGCCATCCCGATGTGGACATCTCCCGATGTGTTCGGGGGCTGGTTCATGCTGCGATGGCTCGTCTTTGCTCAGTATGTTCCCCACCTCGATGCCTGCGGCGATCCGAATGAAGCGGCGCGAGCCTTGATGGAGAGCCTGACGCGACTCGACATTCCGCGCGGGCTGGAATTCGACGTCGATGTCCTGCGGCGCGAATTGCGATTGTGCCGCGAGACCCCTGCCGTGTGGGACCTCGCGAAGAGTCGAAAAAGCCGGGAGGTCGTGCAATTCTATCATGACGTGCGGTGGAATTACTGTGCGTTTCTTCATGACGTGAAGGGCTTCCCCTGGGCGCGCGCCGATTTCCTTGCCGACCGGCTGAGGGACTATTGGTCGGATTGTCCGGATGGCAAGAAGCCAAAGGATGCGTTCCGGCTCAACGAGGATCACCTGAATGGATTCATCGCCCGAACGTGCAAGGAGTTCTTCGGCGTCAATGGTGTGCGCGCCGTCTCTCTTGTCGAGGCTGTCTGGTATTTTGTAGACTATCTGACAGTCCATTCCCAGATCGAAGACGAGAAGGCCAGGAGCATCCGCGAATCGTGCCACCGCCTGTTCGGCCTGTGTCTGCGTGCCCTGGATTCCACGGATCCAGTGCCACGCCTGATGCCTGTATTCCCCGAGATGGCATGTCTGAGGAGGCGAGGATGAACCACGCAAACCCTCATAATCTCGATGCGGTTTGCGGCAACTGCAACCACTCGTTTCCGGCCGAAGCCGATGGAAGCATCTTTGGCGTTTGCTTGAAAGATCCCGAATTCCACCCCTATATCGACCGGCTTTTCGAGAACGACTTTGCGTGTTGCTCCAGACTAATCAAGCGCAAGCGTTTCATGGTGGATCGAAAAGCATGTGCCGACTTCGATCCGATAGAAGTCGTCGGTGATGGAGCGGAGCTCTCCCCCAAACTGACCGCGGACATCAAAGACCTGGTCGCGAAGGGAGAGCTTACCCCGGAGAATATAAGGGCCGCGATCACCATGGATGCGTTCAATCGCATCGATTGGTCCAAGGAACCGGCGGATCAATACGTCCAGCGGCTCCATGCGGCAACGACCGTCCGATCCCGGGACGAGGCCCTGAACGGCCTCGGCTTCCTAGTCTCACGGGGCAACAAGTCTGCGTTCGATGCGTTGTGCGCCTTCTTCCGGAAACTCCCGCCGCCGCAAACGCCGGAAGCCTGTCATTTCAGAGCAGAGGTTCTGCGACATCTCCGGTTCGCAAGTGAGCGGCAGCGGGAAGTTGCGCAACTGCTTGTCGAAGACCTCTTCCGCACGCCTAGCAATGGACATACGCGTCCATGGTATACGGAGGTTTTTGGGTTTTTCAAACGATGCGCTCCCAAGGTGGCAGGGGAAGCCCTGCTGCCGATGCTCGATTCCCCCAAATTCTCCTACCGCATCAAGCGGCAAGTGAAAGACATCATCGGGGTAATGCCTCACACGCGTTGATCGCCTAATCCCGAATGTGATGCAGCCAACTCCCGACGGCACCACCCAGATTGACCATGCGGTAACCTTTCCCTTTCGTACTTTTGTTCTATTTTCCGTACTTTTGTTCCAGTAAATAATAAAATGGTGGCGAATTCCAGTTGCAGATGCACCGGAACACGATATGCTTGTAGCCCATGTCAAACGATGCAGGCACACGGCTGACGCCGGTTGAGATTGTCAGAGCCAAGAAAGCCGACGCTCACACCCGTATGGCGCAGAAGGGGCACCACGCCAAAAGGCGTGTCTATGTGGGACAGGCCACGTGCGAGATCGCCGCCGGGTCGGGCGAGGTGTGGGAGGTTTTCGCGGAAGCCATCCGCGCCGGCCTGCCGGATACGTTCCTGAGCGCCAAGGGGTGCGCGGGTCTGTGTAACCTGGAGCCCATGGTTGAAATCCTGGAAGACGGCCGCCTGCCTGTCAAATACAGTCGTGTGACAAAAGCGCGCGCGCAGGAGATTGTCCAGCGTCATCTGGTCGACGGCCAGGTGAGCGATGAGAAGCAAAAAATCATCACGATCTGTGATGAGTCGTTCTGTCCGGACAACGCCTCGAAGTCCTTGCGGACAGAACTGGAGCGGCTGCTGGCGCAAGCCGGTCTTGCCAGTGAGATCAAGATCGTAGCCGGCGGCAACCTCGGCTTGCGCGAACAGGCGCCGCTGCTGATCGTCAATCCCGGCTTCACCGTGTATGGCAAGGTCACCGCGGCCGATCTGCCGGAGATCATTGAACAGCATCTGCTGCGCGATACGCCGGTGAAGCGCCTGGTCATCGACGTGAACCGCCTCTTTAACCGCTCCTACCCGGTGTATGGGGATGTCAACTTCTTCGCAAAACAGATGCGTATCACGCTGCGCAATTGCGGCGTGATCGATCCGGAAAGTCTGGATGACTATCTGGCGGTGGGCGGATATGAAGCCCTGGCCAAGGCGCTGACCGGCATGACCCCGCGACAGGTCATCGAGGAGGTCAAGAAATCCGGCCTGCGCGGCCGCGGCGGCGCCGGCTTCCCGACCGGGCTCAAGTGGGAGATGACCGCCAATGCGGCAGGGGCGGAGAAGTTTGTCGTTTGCAACGCGGACGAAGGCGACCCCGGCGCATTCATGGACCGCAGCACCATCGAGGGCGATCCCCATACCGTGTTGGAGGGGATGATCCTCGGCGCCTATGCCATTGGATCGAGCAAAGGGTACATCTATATCCGCGCTGAATACCCCCTGGCTGTGCGCCGCCTGCAGATCGCCATGGCCGATGCCCGCAAGGCCGGCTTCCTTGGCGAGAAGATCCTGGGGACGGACTTTTCTTTCGACCTGGAGATCCGTTTGGGCGCCGGCGCGTTTGTCTGCGGCGAAGAGACCGCCCTGATTCACTCCATCGAGGGCGAGCGCGGCATGCCCACGGTCAAGCCGCCCTATCCCGCCGTCGCCGGCCTGTTCCGCAAGCCCACCCTGCTGAACAACGTCGAAACCTGGGCCAATATTCCGGTCATCCTGGTGGAAGGCGCGGACTGGTTTGCCTCGCTGGGCACTGAAACCAGCAAGGGGACCAAGGTCTTTGCACTGGCTGGCAACGTGGCCAACACCGGCCTGGTCGAAGTGCCCATGGGGACAACTCTGCGGCAGATCATTTACGAGATCGGCGGCGGCATCCCCAACGGCAAGCAGTTCAAGGCCGCCCAGACCGGCGGCCCCTCGGGCGGCTGCATCCCGGCCCAGTTCCTCGACCTGCCCATCGACTACGAGTCCCTGGCCAAGATCGGATCCATCATGGGATCCGGCGGCATGATCGTGATGGACGAGAACACCTGCATGGTCAACATGGCCCGGTTCTTCCTGGAGTTCACCATGGATGAATCGTGTGGCAAGTGTACCCCCTGCCGGGAGGGCACGCGCCGCATGCTGCAGATCCTGACCCGCATTTGTGATGGCAAGGGGCGCCTGGAAGACCTGGATCTCCTGGAAGCGATGGGGAATACCATCAAGAAGACCTCGCTCTGCGGCCTCGGTCAGTCGGCACCGAACCCGGCGCTCTCCACGCTCAAGTATTTTCGCGAGGAATATGTGGCGCATATCCGCGATGGATCGTGTCCGGCCGGCGTCTGCACCGCGCTGCTGCGCTTTGTGATCGACGAAGCCACCTGTGTGGGCTGCACGGTTTGCGCCAAGAACTGCCCCGTGCAGGCCATCACCGGCAAGCCCAAGGGCCCGCATCAGATTGATCAGGGAAAATGCATCAAGTGCGGTGTGTGTCTGACCAAGTGCAAGTTTAAGGCTGTGCTGAAAAAGTAACACAGGGGTCCCGGCGGCACCGGAATGTCTGGCGAGGTTTTCGTATGAGTTGTGCGTGCGTAAAGAAGAACGAGCAGCAGCAGAAGCTGGACCAGGTTCTGGACCATGCTCTGGCGCAGGCGAATCCGCGGTCGCAGCTGATCGAGGTTCTCCATCAGGCCCAGTCGCTGTACGGGTTTCTGGCCCCTGAGACCATGGCGATCATCTCGCAGCGGCTGGGTGTGTCCCTGTCGCGCATCCACGGCGTCGCAACCTTCTACCATTACTTTCATCTGCAGCCGCGCGGCACCTATGCGATCTCCGTCTGCATGGGAACCGCCTGTTACGTGAAGGGCGCACATGACATTCTGGAGACGCTCACTAAGGAGTTGAAGCTCCGCGTGGGGGAAACCACTGAAGACCGGCTGTTCACGCTGCTCGAAACCCGCTGCCTCGGTGCGTGCGGCCTGGCGCCCACCATGATGGTCAACGACCGGATCTATGGCGATCTGACACCGGAGAAAGTCACCGTGATTTTACGCGAACTGCGTGCTGCACATGTCCGGGAGGTGCCGGCATGAACATCACCATCAATGGCCGGATCGTTGAGGCGCAGCCGGGACAGACCGTGCTGCAGGTCGCGCGCGACCACGGCATCTATATCCCGTCGCTCTGCTATCACCCCCGAACCGGGCAGGCGGGCAAGTGCCGCGCGTGTGTCGTGGAGATCGACGGCATGCGGGGGCTGCAGACGGCCTGCACGATCGTGGCCAAGGAGGGGATGAAGGTCGTCACCAACTCCCCGCTGGCAGTCGAGGCCCAGAAACTGATTGTCGACCTGCTCCTCTCGTCCGGCCGGCACGAATGTCTGATCTGTGAGCGCAACGCGAACTGCGAATTGCAGGAAGCTGCCTACTTTCTCGGCATCGAACGTCCGTCGTTCTCCCTGCCGGAGGCGGAGATCCAGGTGGACAACTCGTCGGAGTTCGTCACGCGCGACCTGGCCAAGTGCATCAAGTGCGGGCGCTGCATTGCCGGCTGCAACACGACGGTGGTCAACGAGGTGCTCGATTTCGGCGGCCGAGGGCACGCCAGCCAGGTGCTCTGCGACAATGATCGCCCCATGGGTGAGTCGACTTGCGTGCAGTGCGGCGAATGCGTCCAGCTGTGCCCGGTCGGCGCATTGATTGACAAAAAAACCATCGGCAAGGGCCGCGCTTGGCAACTGGAGAAGGTCCACACCACGTGTCCGTATTGCGGCGTCGGTTGCCAGATGACGTTGCATGTTGATCGCATACGAAATCGCGTGGTGCGGGTAACCGGACGGGAAATCGCGCCCAACCAAGGCATGCTCTGCGTGAAAGGGCGCTACGCGTACGAATTCCACGCCAGCCCCAAGCGCCTCACCGAGCCGCTCATCCGGAAGGATGGCCGGCTGACGCCGGTTAGCTGGGAAGAGGCCCTGGACTACACGGCGGCGAGAATCAAGGCCATTGTAGACCGGCACGGTCCGGATGTTTTTTCCGCCCTGGGTTCCGGCCGTATTACCAACGAGAACAACTATGCCGTGGCCAAATTCACGCGCGCCGTGATCAAAACCAACAACGTGGATCACTGCGCACGCACCTGCCATGCCCCGACCGTGGCCGGACTGGCCACCGCGTTTGGCAGCGGCGCAGCCACCAATTCAATTTCCGACATCCTGGAGGCCGAGGTGATCTTTGTGATCGGCTCCAACATGACGGAAGCCCATCCGGTCGTTTCCTACTACGTCAAGCAGGCTGTCCGGCGGGGCGCCACCCTGATTGTGGTGGATCCGCGCAAGATCGACCTGGCCCAGTGGGCAACGCTCTACGTGCAGCAACATGTCGGCACGGACGTCGCATTCTTGAATGGCATTCTGAACGAGATTTTCCGGAACGGATGGCAGAACGAGGAATTCATGCGCTCCTCGACGGAGAACCCGGACGAGATTCGTGCCTGGGTTCAGGCTTATCCGGTGGAGAAAGCATCCGCGATCTGCGGCGTGCCCGTTGAAACCATGCGCACCGTCGCCCGGGTCTTGGGCACGGCTAAGAATGTCAACATCATCTACTGCCTGGGCATTACGGAACATACCTGCGGCACCGACAACGTTAAGACCATCGCGAACTTGCAAATGGTCCTGGGCCACCTCGGCAAACGCGGCGGCGGCGTGAATCCGCTGCGTGGTCAGAATAACGTGCAGGGCGCGTGCGACATGGGCGCGCTGCCCAACGTTTACCATAGTTATCAGCCGGTGGATGACCTCCGCGTGGCCGAAAAGATGGCCAAGGACTGGGGCGTATCCGGGCTTTCAACCAAGCCCGGATACAAGATTCCCACCATGCTGCACAAGGCGACCACCGGGGAAACCAAGATCTTCCTTTGCGTCGGGGACAACACCGTGCAAACGGAACCCCATATGGCCAAGACCGTGAAAGAGCTGAAGGCCCTGGAGTTTCTGGTTGTCGTGGACATCTTCCCCAACCTCACCACCGAATTGGCCGAGGTGGTCTTCCCCGACGTCTGCTACAACGAGGACGACGGCACCTATGCCAACCTGGAACGTCGCGTGCAGCGGCTGCGTAAGGCAGTCGAGCCACCCGGGCAGGCCCGGCCAACCTGGTGGATCATGCAGGAACTCGGCAAACGGCTGGGGGTCGACTTGCGCTTCACCAGCGCCCAGGCCACCTGGGAAGACATGCGGCGGACATCCACCGGCATGGCCGGCATCACCTACGAGCGCATCGAAAAGCTCGGGCTGCAATGGCCGTGCCCGACCGTGGAACACCCGGGTACGCCCATTCTTCATCTGAACGGTAAATTTACCAGGGGCAAAGGATTGTTCTGTCGTACGGAGAATCGCCCGCCGGCAGAGGTGCCGGATGCCGATTACCCGTTCATGCTAACCACCGGACGCCGGCTGTGGCACTATCATACTGGCACCCAGACACGCAATTCGGTCGGAATGGAGAACCTTTTTCCAGAGGAACTCCTGGAGATCAGTCCGGCCGATGCTGCACGGTTGGGCATTCGGACCAACGATCTTGTCCGCGCCAGCAGCCGGCGGGGCGCCATTACGCTGAAAGCCTGGGTGACGGACCGTTCGCCGGCAGGCGTTTGCTGGTGTGCCTTTCATTTTCACGAGGCGCATGCTAACGTGCTCACGAACGACGCCTACGACAATGTCACCGAGACGCCGGAATACAAGGCCTGCGCCATTCAGATCGAGAAGGTTTCCGATGGAACGCCGAGCGCTTACACCGGGCGGCGTCAGGCTAGACCCTAGCAGCTTGAAAGCACGACGCCACTGGAGGGCGGACCTCCGTGTCCGCCGCCATGCGACAGTTTCTGGAGAACCGCAGAATATCGAATAAGGAATCATAAATCATGAAGTGAAGATCGTTTGCCGGCCTCTTGCCTTCATGATTCATGATTCCTTAAGACGGAAAGACACATGCTCGTGGGAGACGCGGATGAGCTTGGAAGAATGGAAAAACAACGGCTGGCTTAAAGCGCATCGCACATCGCCGCAGGAGATCGCCAACCTGTTTGCGATTGTCCGGCGCGATCTGGCGGATGCGAAGACCAAGCAGGTCTCTGCCGACTGGCGTTTCGGCATTGCGTACAACGCGGCGCTCAAGTTGAAGAGGTTGTGAAGTGGTTGCGCGCCCACCACCAAGTCCTGCTGGCCACCCAGACACGATAGACTACAGCGGAGATACCGATATGGAACTCGGGCACTGAGAAGCGCAGAGCGGCCAGCGCGGCGTAGCCGCAACCAAATTCGAATGTCGCAATCCGATATGTCCTATCGTGACACTCCAGCCGGACTGTGTTAACGTATAACGCAGATTAGGGGAGATTGCACATGAATGAACTGGTGTTTGAAGTTACGCAGGAAGCGGACGGAGGCTTTGTTGCCGAATGTTTGAGCGAGAGCATTTTTACGCAGGCGGACACCTGGGTTGAACTGCGGAAGAATGTTCAGGAGGCCATCAGCGCCTTTTATTTTGACAAGCCAGGCCCGGCGGTTGTTCGGTTACATCTGGTCCGTGACGAGGTGATGGCGGCTGTATGAAAATCCCCCGTGATCTCGGCGGATTGGAATTGATCAGGGCTCTGTGTCGGAACTGGGCCTATCAGAAGGTCAATCAGGTTGGGAGTCATGTCATTTTGCAGACGGATATACCCACCTCCCATCGTATCGCCATTCCGGCGCATGATAGTTTGAGAATAGGGACGCTCAACGCTATTCTGCGTGCAGTGGCCGATCATAAGGGCGTCTCTCGCGAGGACGTTTTGAGCACACTGTAAAAGTCGATCAGGTGGCGAAGATGACGGAATACAAAGTCTGCGCGGTGCGACAACGTACAGCAGGACCTGCGGGACTTCTGTCTACGCAAGTGCCGCACATCCCGATCCGCCAAGCGGAATGACACCGAGGGCATCGAGAAGCGCAGATGTCAGGGAAAATAGAGTTGTTTTCTGTTTTGGTGCCCGACCCCTTTCCGGCAGGTGCTGGTGGTTTCGCATTCCGCACCATAGATCGCCGCGTTTGAACGGTCAACCGGCGGTCAGACCATCCGGCTGGTCAAGGAATTGGGAGAAACCCGGGTGGAAGGTCAGCGTGACCTCGAAGGACCACCCTGGAGCTGGCCGGCGCGGTAGTGGGCGCCTAGCAGCCTGTCGGACTTAGCCTTCTGGAGGTACAAACCTTCTGCCGACAGGCTGCTAGTTTCTGGAAACTCCGGTTTTCAGCCAGTGGATCTTTACTTCCTTCATTAAGGGACCAAATTCAGGATCGCCGGTGACCAGTTCGGCGTTGCGGCGTTTGGCTAGGGCGGCGGCAAAACAATCGGCGTAAGCAAGCCCGCCGCCGGCCTTATAGATAGCCGCCTGGCGCGCCAACTGCAAGTCGGCCTCGACGGGAACGAGCTCGATTGGCATGGCGGCAATCTCCAGCGCCTTCTGTTCGGCGGCTTCCGGCGAAACGCCGCGTCGCACGGAATAGTAGATCTCGCCCCAGTTGATCACACACATGCATAAACGATGGGTTCCGGCTTCCGCCTTTGCGAGTAGTTTCTCGACCTCTTCCGCCGCGGGTTCGTCATTGAAGAGAGCCATAAGCGCCCAACTGTCCAACACCATGGTCGCCATCTTACATCTCCCGTTCTCGCTTACGTTCGGCCAGGAACATCTCCATGGCCTTTGTGCCCTTCAGCGATCCGCGCAGACTACGGATGTATTTCGGGGTCACCGGCTTGAGTACGATATGGTCGCCCTCCTCGTACACTAGGGCGCGGGTGCCTTTTTCGATTTCAAACTCCTTGCGAAGCCAGCGTGGGATCACTACCTGGCCCTTGACCGTGAACG
>SESD01000540.1_pt1 | contig 23316 bp, 22 predicted proteins | sample 3171411 | NCBI WGS metagenome assembly SESD01 (sample SAMN06051880, study PRJNA518727) | freshwater metagenome | biome: subpolar coniferous forest; feature: holomictic lake; material: water; isolation source: holomictic Lake 442, 16.5 m depth | place: Canada: near Kenora, Ontario | collected...
AATTACCAAGGACAGCGCCGGCATTGCCGAAGCAATTTCAGCGATTGAAAATGCAGCTACTGAAAATAATATTGCCGTATCCGAAGTCATTAAGGCGATTGCCCGCATCAAGCGCACCGGTCTGAAAATTGAGGATTCGGCACGCAAGGCCAAGTAAAACGTACAAAAAGCAAATAGTGAACTCCATGTCAACGGATTGAACAGCCCTACGTTGTATGCCTCGACACCAGTGTGTCGGCAACACTTACTGCTAATCAACTTTAAAAATGGAGTTCACAATGAGCAAACTGTTATCTGTATTGATCGCTGCTGCATTCGCTGCTGTTTCATTCTCCGCTGTTGCTGCTGATGCCGCCCCTGCTAAAGCAGCGCCTGCTGCCGTAACTGCCGCCCCTGCTAAAGCAGCGCCTGCTGCCGTAACTGCCGCGCCTGCCAAGACAGAGGCTAAAGCGGAAGAAAAAACAAAAGCTGCCGAAGCAAAAGAAGAAAAGAAAGAACACCATCACCACAAAAAAGCTGAAAAAGCTGAAAAATAATTTTTCAGCTTTAATTTAAAAGGCAGAGGAAACTCTGCCTTTTTTGTTTTGCAGCGGTTCAGTGATACCATTCACCGACTTGCAACACTGCCACATATCGATATGATCTGGAAACCCAACGTCACTGTCGCGGCCGTCATAGAACGCGATGGCAAGTTTTTACTGGTCGAAGAAGAAACTTCACAGGGACTGCGCTTTAACCAACCGGCCGGACACTGGGAGCCGGGCGAAACCCTCATAAACGCGACCATACGCGAAGCGCTGGAGGAATCTGCCTACAACTTCGTGCCAGCGCATCTGACCGGCATTTACAGCTGGCGAGCGCCCGAATCTAATACGACCTACCTGCGTTTTGCCTTTGCCGGCACCGTCACAGCCCACCATCCGGAACGCAAACTGGACGATGGCATCGTGCGCGCCGTGTGGCTCACGATAGATGAAATTCGCGGTGTTCAGACACGCAGCCCGCTGGTTTTGCGCTGCTGCGAAGATTATCTGGCAGGCAAATCCTATCCGCTCGAGATACTGGTGCACTATGAATAAAAACAAACGCGTCGTCGTCGGCATGTCCGGCGGCGTAGACTCTTCGGTCACGGCACTACTGCTCAAGCAGCAGGGTTATGATGTCATCGGCCTGTTCATGAAAAACTGGGAAGACGACGACAACAGCGAATACTGCTCTTCGCGTCAGGATCTGCTGGACGCCGTATCGGTCGCCGACACCATCGGCATTCCGATTGAGGCGGTCAATTTTGCCAAAGAATACAAAGACCGCGTATTTAGCTCCTTCCTGCGCGAATATCAAGCCGGCCGCACGCCGAATCCCGACATTTTGTGCAATGCGGAAATCAAGTTCAAAGCGTTTCTCGATCATGCGATCGAACTCGGTGCGGACACTATCGCCACCGGCCATTACGCACAGGTGCGCGAGGTTAACGGGCTGTTCCAGCTGCTCAAAGCTGCCGATAGCAGCAAGGACCAGAGCTATTTTCTGCACAGACTGAATCAGGCTCAGCTCTCTCGCGCCATGTTTCCGCTGGGCCATCTGCTCAAATCCGAGATCCGCAAGATTGCCGAACAGCACGGCCTGTGCAACTTTGCCAAAAAGGACAGCACCGGTATCTGCTTCATCGGCGAGCGGCCTTTCCGCGAATTTTTGAGCGGCTATCTGCCCACCCAACCCGGTGAGATGCGCACGCCCGAAGGCCGCTTGGTGGGGCGGCACATCGGGCTGTCTTTTTACACCCTAGGTCAGCGACAAGGCTTAGGCATAGGCGGCGAAAAAAATTCCAGCGGCGAGCCCTGGTTTGTCGCGGCAAAAGACATGGAAAACAACCGCCTGATCGTCGTCCAAGGCCATGATCACCCCGCGCTGCTAAGTCACACGCTGACCGCTCTCGATGCCCACTGGATCAGCGGCAACGCGCCGGAAATCAACACGCCTTACGCCGCCAAGACACGTTATCGTCAGGCGGATGCCCCCTGCCGGATCACGCATCAAACAAGCGAGTCGTGCGCCATTTCGTTCGATCAGCCGCAATGGGCCGTCACCCCCGGCCAGTCTGTCGTGCTTTATGAGGGCGATATCTGCCTAGGCGGCGCAATCATTGAAGCGGGACAGCGGATACAGACATAAGATAAGCCTTAGCCGAGACTGGCTGATTCGCGTAAAATGCATTTTTTAAGATTTCAGGCACTGACATGACCACACTAACCAAACTCACCGCACTCTCACCGCTGGACGGACGCTATCACGGCAAAGTAGACGCACTGCGCGGCTATTTCAGCGAATTTGGCTTAATCCGCTTCCGCGTCCTCGTCGAGATCGAATGGCTCAAGTCGCTTGCAGCACAAAAAGATATTCCCGAAGTCGGCCCGTTTTCAGCCGCGACAATCGCTCAACTCGATGCGCTCAACGCGAACTTTGCAGAAGCCGATGCAACTGCGATTAAGCATATCGAAAAGACCACCAACCACGATGTGAAGGCGATCGAATACTGGCTGCGCGATCAGCTGTCCGGCAATCCTGAGACGGCAAGCTCCCTGGAATTCATTCATTTTGCCTGCACGTCAGAGGACATCAACAACCTGTCGCACGCACTGATGCTCAAAAACGGTCGCGATGCGGTGATGCTGCCAGCCTTAAAACTGATCACATCCCGCTTAACCGAGCTCGCGCATCAGCTGGCCGACATCCCGATGCTGTGCCGCACCCACGGACAAACCGCGACCCCCAGCACGCTGGGCAAGGAAATGGCCAACGTGGTCTACCGCTTACAGCGCGCGACTAAACGCCTCGAAGCCGTCGAAATTCTGGGGAAAATCAACGGCGCGGTGGGCAATTACAACGCGCATCTATCCGCCTACCCTGACGTGGACTGGGAAGCCTTCGCCGAAAAGTTCGTCACCGAACGCGGCATCGTCTTCAACCCCTACACCATCCAGATCGAACCGCATGATTACATGGCGGAATTGTTCGACGCGTTCGCACGCATCAACACCATCCTGATTGATCTGAACCGCGACGTTTGGGGCTACATTTCGCTGGGCTTCTTCAAGCAAAAAGTCATTAAAGGCGAAGTCGGCTCCTCAACCATGCCGCACAAGGTCAATCCGATCGACTTCGAAAACTCCGAAGGCAATTTAGGCATGGCCAATGCGATGCTGCGCCATCTGTCCGAAAAATTGCCGATTTCACGCTGGCAGCGCGACCTGACCGATTCGACCGTGCTGCGCAACATGGGCGTAAGCTTAGGCTACACGCTGCTCGCTTATGAGTCCTGCCTGAAAGGTCTGAATAAGCTCGAAGTCAACGAGGTGCGCGTCGCGGCCGATCTCGATGCGAGCTGGGAAGTGATGGCTGAACCCATTCAGACGGTGATGCGCCGTTACAACATCGAAAATGCCTACGACAAACTAAAAGAACTCACGCGTGGTCAGAGCGGGATCAACCGCGAGTCGCTGCGCACCTTCATCGCAACGCTGGCTATTCCCGAATCTGAAAAGGAGCGTCTGATGCAGCTATCACCTGACAGCTATACCGGCAAGGCAGCGACGCTGGCTAAACGCATCTGACCTTTTGCAGTCTCCTGAGTCACTCGGGAGGCGCTATCAGTGTGAACAACTATCGCCGCACCGGCCTGCTGATACTCGTAACCCTGTCGGGCTGCGCCAGCACGCCGGAGCCTGTTGTAGAATCAGCGTCGCCTGTCGTTAAGAGCCAGCCCGCAAAAATTAAACCACCTCCTGCCGCTCCTGCGCCCAAAAAGGCACCCGTCACACCGCCTGCGGTCGTCCCGGCTGCCAAAGCGCCGCCCTCATCCGAAAAGGACGTTCATGAACTCCTGATGAAGTTGTTGCCGGCACGGCTTAAGGACAAGTCCGGCTGGGCAGACGATTTGCAAAGCGCGTTCAAAGCGCTGCAAATATCCCCTACGCCTGAGTATTTTTGCGCCACCATGGCGATCATCGAGCAGGAATCGAGCTTTCAGGCCGACCCCGTCGTCCCGGGTTTGCCTGCCATCATTCGCCGTGAAATCGCACAGCGCAGTGAAAAATACAGCATTCCGCAAACCGTCATCGACTGGATGCTGGCCAGCAATTCACGCGACGGCCGCAGTTTCAGCAAACGCATCGACGCGCTCAAAACAGAAAAGGAACTCAGCGACCTGATCGAAGAAATCATCGTCATGCTACCGGCAGGTCGTGAGTTATTCCCCAACTACAATCCGGTCCATACCGGCGGGCCGATGCAAGTCAGCGTCGATTTTGCCGAAAGCCATGTCCGTGCCCGCCCCTACCCTTACCCCTTGCACGGCAATCTGCGCAATGAAGTTTTCAGCCGGCGCGGCGGGGTCTATTTCGGCAGCGCCATTTTGCTCGATTACCCAGCCCCCTACACCGACATGCTGTACCGGTTTGCTGACTTCAACGCTGGACGTTACAGCAGCCGCAACGCCGCCTTCCAGCTCGCACTGTCACGCGCGAGCGGCCAGCCACTCGCGCCGGATGGCGACCTGCTGCGCTATAAAGACGGCAACCCCAGCACGGAAGCCAGTTCGACACTGAAAGCACTGCTCACCCTCAGCCGGACGCTCAAACTGACTGAGACGGAAATTCAGCGCGATTTGCGCCTTGAAAAGCTCTCCTCGTTCAGCAGGTCGCCGCTTTATCAGCGTCTGTTCGCACTGGCCGATGAAAAGGGCACTCAGCCGCGCGTCGCCTTGCCGCAAATCGACCTTAAGAGTCCGAAAATTAAACGCAAACTCACCACCGAATGGTTCGCCAATCGCGTGAACAGCCGCTACAAAAACTGTCTTCAACAAAAAGGCTCCGTCAACGCCGACAGCAAAACTGCCAAGAGCGGCGGCTAGTCAGCATGGATTCTGATGCTGTAAGATGCGCGGCATGAATAAACAACACATCGTGCTGGGCATCACCGGTGGCATTGCGGCTTATAAGTCAGCCGAACTGCTGCGCCTGTTAATGAAACTGGATTACTCCGTGCAAGTGGCGATGACAGAAGCTGCCTGTCACTTCATTACACCGACCACCCTGCAGGGACTCTCCGGCAAACCGGTCTATACCGACCAGTGGGATGCGCGCGAATCCAACAGCATGGCACACATCAATCTAAGCCGGGCCGCCGATGCGATCGTAATCGCCCCCGCCAGTGCCGATTTCATCGCCAAGCTTGCCAACGGACTGGCCGATGATTTGCTCTCCACGCTGTGTCTGGCGCGCAACTGCCCGCTGCTGATCGCCCCTGCGATGAACCGCGAGATGTGGCAAAACCCGGCGACGCAGCGCAATATTGCCCGTCTGATCAGCGACGGCGTACAGATACTGGGGCCTGGCAGCGGCATACAGGCCTGCGGCGAAGAGGGACTGGGGCGTATGCTGGAGCCATTGCAACTAACACAGCTCATCCCGGCCGCCTTTATCCCCAAACTACTCGCCGGTAAAAAAATTCTGATGACCGCGGGGCCTACCTATGAGGCGATCGACGCTGTGCGCGGCATCACCAATCGCAGCTCGGGCAAGATGGGCTATGCGATTTGTCAGGCGGCGCTGGAAATGGGTGCTGAGGTCGTTCTGGTGTCAGGCCCGACCGCGCTTGCCACGCCGCATAATGCACAGCGAGTCGACGTGCAAAGTGCAGCGCAGATGTTCAGCGCCGTCAAACAGCACGTCGCCGCCTGCGACATCTTCATCGCAGTGGCGGCCGTCGCAGATTATCGCGTTGCGCAAGTGAGCGAGCAGAAAATCAAGAAAAGCGCAGCCCCCCTCACGCTGGAACTGCTGCCTAATCCGGATATTCTGGCCTCCGTCGCAGCGCTCGCGAATCCGCCCTACTGCGTGGGCTTTGCCGCCGAGAGCGAAAATTTGGCCGGGTATGCCGAGCAAAAACGCCTCGCCAAGAGACTGCCTCTGCTGGTTGGCAACCTCGCGCAACAGGCCATCGGCAGCGATGACAACGAACTGATTCTGTTTGACGACGAGGGCATGCACCCTTTGCCGCGCGCCGACAAACTCACCCTGGCAAGACAACTGATGCAGTACATTGCGCAACATTACGAAGGAGAGTTTGAATGAAACATCCGAAAGTCGACGTTAAAATACTGGATCCTCGTCTGCATGAAAATATGCCAACTTATGCAACCGGGGGCTCTGCCGGCATCGACTTGCGCGCCTGCATCGAACACGCTTTAGTTATACAGCCCAAACAGTGCGAACTCATCCCCAGCGGTATTGCAATCCATCTGGCCAATCCGGGCTTTGCCGCGATGATCCTGCCGCGCTCGGGTCTGGGACACAAGCACGGCATCGTGCTGGGCAATCTGGTCGGATTGATCGATTCTGACTATCAGGGACAAATTTTCGTCTCGCTTTGGAACCGCAGTCAGATTCCTTTCACCCTGATGCCGATGGAACGCATGGCACAATTGGTCATCGTGCCGGTCGTCCAAGCCCAGTTCAACCTCGTCGAGGATTTCCCCTTGAGCGAGCGCGGCACCGGCGGTTTCGGCAGCACCGGCAAGCACTGATTACTTTAAAAATTACCATGCAGGTCAATATGTTAGCCTGACAATGACACCGATACAGGACGGCTACCGCACACCCTAACTACCCGACGATGCGGACTCAAGAATCAATCATCATCCCCATGATGTTTTGAATCGCCCTTACGCCGACCTTCACCGGAGTCGCCCCCGTCACGGTCATCTTCATCGGCGCTCTTGTGGCACTTAACGCAATTGCCGTAATCGCGGATGCCTTCCTCGATATGTTCGCGGCGAATGTTTTCAATCGTATGCTCATGGCAGCCGTAGCAGGTGTAACGGCTGTAATTATTGCCTTCATGGCAGGTCACGCAACTGGCGCTGTGATCTCGGTCGAGCGCAAAATATTTGTTGTGTTCGAAAGTGGCGGGTATCCACTTATTCTGGTTGTGGCACTGGCTGCAGTTGCCGGAAATCTGTTTGTGCAGTGCGTCTGAGGGCGATTTATGGCACGACCGGCATTGCGCTTGCGTCGCTTTTTGCAGCAAATCATGATTAAAGCGGCCTTGTTGCCGGAAGCGCTTCACGCCCGCGTGGTCGCTGTGACACGCCACACAGTCCTGCGTGATCAACTTCTGGTGGAATGGCGTTGAGGTAAGCGGTTTTAAGACCGGTTGACCCTTGGTTGTCAGACGCCCGACATCGGCGGGCTTATGGCAGGAGACGCAACGCTCGGAGGCCGACCCCAGAAACGGCGCATGGCAGGCAAAGCAGTCCGTCTCCAGTTGTTTGTGGCCGGGAATCAGCTTGCCCGGACCTACCATCAGGTTAGGATAGACAAAAGCCAGTATCGCGATCGCAATCAGGTTGGCGGCGAGAATAAATTTAAGTATCCGGCTCATATCCAGCCCCAGAACAAAAAGATGCTGGTGATGTGGCCTAGCGCAAGCGCTGCGAAAACAAGGAAGATCGGGATGTGAACTTTTCGCCACTTGTTCATGGCATCGAGGGTCACCGCATCCCAGAACATCGCCTGCTCCACATCTGCAGGCGACAGACCTTGATTCTGTAAGTCTACGCGCTGTTCCTGCACATGAAGGCGCGAGCGATCCAGCAGCAACTTACCGACCATACCGCTCACCGCATTCACCCCCATGGCCAGCGTGGCAAGCCAGGGAAGCAGGGCGTTGAAATGAATGCCGGCGTGGATCAGCACCAATGATGCGCCTATCCAAGAGCCGAACTCGTGCAAGGTCAGCAGTGTTTTGGGATTTCCCGTCTTGATATATTTGCGCTTACGCAGTGAATAGATCAACGAGGCGATGATCAGGAGCGTACCCGGTATGCCCAGGTAGCGACCGACCCATACCAGATTCAGACTATGTAACAGATAATCCCCGGCCAGCGTGACCACGGCCAACAGGCCAACCATCAAGGTGAAGGGCAGGATATGTTGGCGCCAGAGCGAACTTGTCATCTATGCCTCCAAAGTAAGGTCAGACTTCGGCGTACAGGTACAGAGCAGGCAGCTGCCCTGCGCGGGATCGTAATCCGGCGGCTGGTGGTATGTCACCTCGCCTGCCAGGATTGCCGTCTGACAACTGCCGCAGCTACCTGAGCGACAACTACAATCAACCTTGATGCCGTGTGATTCGGCAAACTCAAGCAGGTTGGCGGCAGCGGGTTGCCACGGGAACTGTTTGCCGGATCTGGCAAAGGTCACCACGACCCCGGTAGTGTTAGCCTGCGGCACGGCAATGAGTGGCCTGCGCACGATGGATGACGGGCCAAACGCTTCGAAATGGATGCGCTCATCCGGCACGCCCCATTCTTCCAGCGCAGGCACCAGGCTTTCCAGCATCGAAGCGGGACCGCACAGGTAAAAATGAAACGGCTTGAGCGGCAACTGCCTGCGCAACACGCTTATATCAATGCGCCCGTGGCACTGATAATCACGCTCCACCCCATCTTCCGGTAGCGGATTGCTGAAATAAAACTGCAAATGGAAATTCGGATGCGCCGCCGCCAATGCTTCGAGATGCGCTTTCATCACCAGCTCGCGGCGATTGCGCGCACCGTAGAATAACCAGACTTCGCGCCCTGGCTGCTCAGTCAGACTCCAGTTCAGCATACTCAGCATAGGCGTGATGCCGATGCCGCCGGCAATCAACACTACCGGTGCCTCACTGCGCTCGATATGAAAATGACCGGCAGGCGCGCGCACCTGCAACAGCGCACCCGCAGCCACATAATCGTGAAAATAAGCCGAGGCGCGCCCGTGCGGAAAATAGCTGCCTTCAGGAGGCAGCATGCGCTTAATTGATACGCGGTAGCCGTCGCTGCGTGGCGCATCCGACAGGGAATAGCAGCGGATGACCTGTTCTGTGCCACCCGCAGCCAACGGTATATCAAGGGAAAAGGTCAGGAACTGACCCGGCTTGAATGGCGGCAGCGGCTGCCCGTCTTCCGGCACCAGATAAAATGAACAGACAGATTGCGATGCGTCTTCTGCAACCTTGCGCGCGACCCTGAACGTCCGAAACCCTGCCCATGCAGCATTCACTTTTGAATTTGACGATACACTTTGCGGCAATGGCAAATGCGACTCTTTGCCGCAGCGGCCCAAGGCACGGTAGTCCAGCCAGTGACGCCAGAATCTGATACCGAGAAAGATCGCCAGTTGCAGCGCGATTCCCGACACAATCCAAAGCAGTAAGGTGAGCGAAGTCATGCGACTGATACTAGCACAGCGTGCTCAATAATTAATTACACCGACCTTACCAGGCATTTTCGCAGGCGGATCATGTAACAAAGCGCAATTCCACCCGCAATAAAAAACCCGCCGAAGCAGGTTTTTTAATTTATGACTTGCCACTTACTACTTACGGATTTTAGTGTTCCAGATTCAGTTCGATCTCGGTGTTATCGCCGCGACGCACGGACACTTTTTCGGTCACCATATTGTAGCCCGCCAGTTTCACGCTGATCGCATGAATGCCAGGTTCCATCTCCAGACGCAACGGTGACATACCGTAATACACGCCATCGAGATACACCTTGGCACGCGGCGGATTGGTATTCACCAGCAGCAAACCATTCGCTTCACTGGCATGCGGACGGTAGGTTGAAGGCTGTACGTCGCCCTGCATACCCTGAACGCTTTGCATAACAGGCGCCACAGGTGCTGCCTTAGGCAAGGAAGGCGCGACATACACAGTCACACCGGGAACGGCCTTGCTACCCGGCGTCAGATTAAATAAATCAGGGCGCGCTGCCATCAACGATGAACTAATGGCTTCAACCGTCTTAGTGCTGGCGATCTTCAACTCCTTGTTCAAATACGCCATCACATCGTCTTTATTGTTCCCTGCAACCCCCGCAAAGCGGTTGTTTTTCTCGTTAACCAATCCGGACCAGATCACTTTGCTGCTCCCGACTTCCTTGACCGTCGTCTCGATTGCAATCGTGACATCATCGCGGTCCTTCACATTCAGCGTCAATTCTTTCACGACACCCGTGATTTCAAAGACGGCATTCGCAGCGCTGGAGCCTTCCATGACCTGAAAACCTTCCGCATCGAAACGGCGCTTAATCGCAGCCGTCGCAAGGGCGGCGACATCCTGATCGATAATCAATTCCTTACCGCTCATGCCGCCGACGTGCGCAGTCATGACGCCAAGATAGCGCGGATTGCTGACTTTACGCTGATCAACATAATTAAGGACACGCATCGTTGCACCATATTTGAGCCCCGGCGTACTGACAGGTGCTGTCATCTTGGCAGTTTCAATCGTGCCGCTACCGCCGTCTAACCAGCCGCCCACGGTATCCTTTGCATCTTTGATCGTGGAACATCCGGCAACAGCCGACAACAAAACAAGCAGTGCAACACGTTGCGATAATGAACTCATTGACGGTCCTTCGGAATTTTCAATTTAAATACATAGGATTAAACAGCAAAACCGGCGTACAAGATTCATGCAAAAAATCTCATCGCCGATTTTGTAAAACTCATTTCAGGCATACCTTCTAAAGAACACCTAAGCACGTGCGAAATCTTGCGCGTGCGGTGAGCAGACACACTTAATTTTTGGTTCAGGCAAATAACGAACCAATTCATTCAAAGCCTTGGTATAAACTTCACGCTTGAACTCAATCACCGCCTGAATATCCAGCCAGTAATCATTCCAGCGCCATGCATCAAACTCCGGATGCGCGCATGCACGCAAACAAACATCACAATCACGTCCTACTAAACGCAACAAAAACCAAATCTGCTTCTGCCCGCGATAACCGCCTCGCGATTCTTTTCGACTCCAGTTTTGCGGCACTTCATAGCGCATCCATTCACGGGTGCGCCCGAGTATTTCCACATGATCAGGCATCAGGCCGACTTCTTCGTACAACTCGCGATACATTGCCTGCTCGGGGTTTTCCCCGTGCTGTATCCCGCCTTGCGGAAACTGCCAGGCATGCTGCCTAATCCGCTTTCCCCAGAATACTTGATTTTTGTCATTCGTGATAATGATGCCGACATTCGGGCGGTAGCCGTCTCGGTCTATCATTTTTCACTCTATCAGGTTAATTTCAATATGCGGATTCTTTCACATTTCACCTTTATTGAAAAGCGAATATACGCCATAGACATAAGAGTCTGCGCAATTGTGCCGATAAGCTGAAGACAAAGGCATGACAAGTGAATGCGCGGCCTGCCCATTCCCTGTAAAATTGCCGCCTCATTACAACTTATTACCCTTGCCATCATGCGCGTCTCACAATTTTTCATCTCCACGCTCAAAGAAGCCCCTTCCGAAGCGGAACTGCCCAGCCACATCCTGATGATGCGCGCAGGCTATATCAGAAAGCTTGCCAGCGGTCTGTACACCTGGATGCCGCTGGGACTGCGCGCCTTGCGCAAAGTGGAAGCCATCGTACGCGAAGAGATGAATGCCAGCGGCGCAATTGAACTCTTAATGCCGGCCGTGCAACCTGCAGAACTCTGGGATGAAACCGGGCGCTGGGAAGTATTCGGCCCGCAAATGCTGAAAATCAAAGACCGCCACAACAATCAATTCTGCTTTGGACCAACACACGAAGAAGTTATCACCGACATCGCGCGCCGCGAAATTCGCAGCTACCGCCAGTTGCCGGTCAATTTCTACCAGATCCAGACTAAATTCCGCGATGAAGTGCGCCCGCGTTTCGGTGTAATGCGTGCACGGGAATTTTTGATGAAGGATGCCTATTCCTTCCATGCCGATTTCGACAGTTTAGAGCAGACTTATGCCGTGATGTATCAGACTTACAGCCGCATTTTTACGCGCTTGGGGCTGAAATTCCGCGCGGTCGCCGCCGACACCGGCGCGATTGGCGGTAGCGGCTCGCATGAATTTCACGTGCTGGCCGATTCTGGTGAAGATGCACTGGCCTATTGCCCGAATTCCAGCTACGCCGCCAATGTAGAACTGGCCGAAGCCGTTGCACCGGACAGCCCGCGTGGCGCGCCCGTCGAAGCGTTGCGCAATGTAGACACCCCAAAACAGACCACCTGCGAGCAGGTCGCCGATCTGCTGGGCATTCCATTGCAACGCACCGTCAAACTGCTGGCACTGGTGGCATCCGACCAGCTGCACATCATCCTGCTGCGCGGCGACCATAGCCTCAATGAAATCAAGGCTGCCAAGCTGCCGGGCCTAGCCGATTTCCGTTTCGCCCGCGAAGATGAAATTCGCGCCTTCTTCAATTGCCCGCCGGGATTCTTAGGCCCCGTCGGTATCGACCGGACTCAGGTGCGCGTGATTGCCGACAGCACCGTCGCGCTGATGAGCGATTTCGTCGCCGGCGCCAATACGCCCAAGTTCCACACCGCAGGGATCAACTGGGGACGCGATTTACCGGAAGCCGATCTGGTGGCCGATATCCGCAATGTCGTCACGGGCGACATTTCACCGGACGGCAAAGGCACGCTGGAAATTTGTCGCGGCATCGAAGTCGGTCACATCTTCCAGTTGCGCACCAAATATGCCGCCGACATGAAAGCCACCTTCCTCGACGCACAAGGAAAGGCACAAACACTTGAAATGGGTTGCTACGGCATCGGCGTATCGCGCATCGTAGCGGCGGCCATCGAACAGAACCACGACCCGCGCGGCATCACGCTGCCGGCTGCCATCGCACCGTTTCATGTCGCCCTCGTGCCCATCGGCATGAACAAGAGCGAGGCTGTACGCACAGCGGCAGAACAACTGTATGCCGAATTAAAAGCATCAGGCATCGAGGTGTTGTTCGATGACCGTGACGAGCGTCCGGGCGTGATGTTTGCCGATATGGAACTGATCGGCATCCCGCATCGCATCGTGATCGGCGACCGCGGGCTGAAGGAAGGGATGATCGAATATCAGGGACGCCGTGATGACGCGGCACTGTCCATCCCCTTGCAAAGCGCACTGGAATTCATTAAAAGCAGGATCTAGGACTGAGGAGCGGAGAATGAGAAAAACAGGAACAAGATCCAAGACACAAGGCACAAGTAAAAGCCGCTATCCGGTTTTACGCTTGTCACTTGCCTCTTGCACCTTGATCCTGCTTCTCGCCTCGAACGCCTTTGCAGGTGCGCAAGTCGACTCACCTTTATCGGCCAGTGTGCGCGCGGTATTGCAACACAGCGTATCGGACATGGCGCCCCCCAAACTCGCCTTTGCCAGCCCATACGAGGCGGATCGCTGGCTCAACGATATGTCGCAGCGCTTAGAAAAACGCCTGCCGGATAAGCAATTCCGCAGCGACTTTTTGAACACGGTGCATTACGAGGCCACCCGCGCAGGACTCGACCCGCAACTGGTGCTGGGGCTGATTGAGGTAGAAAGTGGTTTTAAAAAATATGCGGTCTCATCTGCCGGCGCACGCGGCTATATGCAGGTGATGCCGTTCTGGGTGCGTGAAATCGGTACGGCAGAACAAGACCTGTTCCACCTGCGCATCAACCTGCGCTACGGTTGCACGATATTGCGCCACTATCTGGATATCGAAAAAGGCGACCTGTTCCGTGCTTTGGGACGTTACAACGGCAGTCTCGGACGACCTGAGTACCCCAACATGGTGCGCGCAGCCTGGCACGGACACTGGCTCACGCCGCAACGCACCGTGGCCAACACTAAAGCGCCTGCTAGTTGAGTTTCTTGCTCTTGATATAGTGCTCGACGGATTCGCGTGTGACTTCACCGGCCTGCGTGCTGACCTGCTCGCCTGACGGGCTGTACAGGTAACTGGTCGGCAACACATCAAGCTCCCCGATTTGCGCAATCACTTTACGATTGCCCAACACGACAGGGTAACTGATGCCGTGTTTCCTGACAAAATCGGCCACCACCTTGCCTGAACTGTAATCCATCGCAATGCCAATCACGACGAGATCCGTGTTCTTATGCGCATTGTGCAGCGCATTGAGTTCAGGAATCTCAGCCAGACAAGGCGGGCACCAGGTCGCCCAATAATTCACCAGCACCCATTTCCCGCGATAGTCTGACAAATGGTGAATTTTGCCCTGCTGGTCCGTCAGTGTGAAATCAGCGGCCTGACTGGACAATGCCAGCAGCATCGCCAGCAATACAAATATCGCTCTTAACATCAGTGGCCGTGCTTCTTCGAAGCCGCTGGCGCTTCGTCTTCATCTGAAGTCGCCTCTTCTTCATGATTGACGGCACCGTGCTCGGCCGCATGGCTAAAATACAGCGCCAGTGCGATCAGCGTGATACTCGCCCCCAGATAAACCAGGTCTATCGGCGCTTCAAGCTTCATATGCAACGCTTCTTCAAACAGCGTCACGATCATAATCATCAAAATCACCTTGGCCAGACGGCCTTTCAGGTCATCCAGATTATTGATCACCAGAATTTTGCTTGATGCCTTGCTGCCGTGCGCCTGATCGATATCGCTGATGAACAACTCATACAAACCGAGGGAGAAAATCAGCATCACGGTTGCCAGCAAATAGCCATCGACAACCTCGACGATGTGGGACACCGTGCTGTCATGCAACACTTTGCGCGCCTCATCCGACAGGCTTGCATCCGCATAATGCAGTGCATGCTTAAACAGGAAATACACATCGACAGTGGCCATGTAAAAAATCACAAATCCTGCCACCAAACTGCCGATAACAGCGGCCAGAATAACAAAACGGCTGTTCCACAAGGAACCTTCAAATATTGATTCAATAAATTTCATTTTGAGCTTAATACGGTTAAAAACGAGCCGTATTAGAGCGCAAATAGCGGCAGCGGGCAAGGGACAAAACCAACTGCCTATATACTTTGGCCGATTGACAGCAAAGAAACAGGGGACTTACGATGCCCCATGTCCTCAATCTACCTCAAGCATTTCGGCCTTAGCCGGCCACCGTTTTCCATCACCCCCGATCCGTAATTTTTCTTTGACGGCGGCAGCCTGTTTATCGAAGAACTCTTGTATGCCTCTCTGCAACGCGAGGGCATCGTGCTGTTAACCGGCGAAGTCGGCAGCGGAAAAACATTGCTGACCCGTGTTCTGCTCTCGCGCCTGCCTGATTCGGTCGATACGGTATACCTGCCCAACCCGGCCTTTTCCCGCGACGAAATCATCGACGTCATCGCACGCGATCTGGGATTAACCAGCACCGGAACAGGACTTGAATCGCTGCAGCATGAACTGATCAGGCGACACGTCAATGGACGTCAGGTGATTGTGCTGATAGACGAAGCGCACACCATGCCGGGCGATGCGATCGAAGAAATCAGACGACTCTCAAACCTTGAAACCGACCACTGCAAACTGGTGCAGATCATCCTGTGCGGCCAGCCCGAACTTGACACTCTGCTTGCGACACCCGCCATGCGGCAGGTGCGCGACCGCGTGGTGTACCGGTTCACGCTGAAAAAAATGACCCGCATAGAGGCGAGTCGCTATCTGAACCACCGCCTTCGCATCGCAGGCTGGCATGAAGGCCCGCTGTTTTCCGCAGCCGGCATGCAACGATTGCTCAATGACGCCAACGGACGTGCGCGCCGCCTCAACCTGATCGCCGACAAATCGCTGCTCGCGGCCTATGCACAGGGGAAAAAACAGGTCAGCGCACGCCACGTGGGAATCGCGATCAGCGACGTCGGCACGAACTTTTCATCGTCCAGACTGAGACAGCATATTTGGCCGGCTGTGACCGCACTCCTACTGAGCGCCACGCTCATCGTATGGCACTACACCTAGCAGCAACTGATTCGAGGCCGTGCCTCCCTATAAGCCTACTTGCATAGACCTTTAGGCATATTGACCCGGCATACGTCAGATGAAAGACTGCACGTCAGCTAAACAGTCGCACTCGGGAGGAACGGGCAATGCATTTCGCTCTGAACAATATGAAGAAAAACATGCTGATGCTAGCCGCGCTCGGCACCCCGCTGGGAGGATGCAGCAACCTGCCTGTGGCAATGGCGCCCTCCACGCAGCACATTGCCGTACCGGCTGACACGCCCGGCACCATACCTCCACTGAACGAGACGGCGCCGCTGCCGCCACCGCCCAAAAGTACGAAAGCCGCCGAACGCTACAGCATCGTGGTCAACGGCGTGCTGGCGCAGGAAATTCTGTTCGCCTTGGCGCGCGACGCAAAACTCAACATCGAGATCCACCCCGGCATCACCGGCACGGTCACCATGAATCTGCTCGATCGTACCCTGCCGGAAATTCTCGACGCAATTGCCCGGCAGGTGGACATGCGCTACGAACTCAACGGCAGCAATCTCGCGATCTTGCCGGACAGCCCGTTTCTGAAAAACTACCAGATCGAATACCCGAATATAAAAAGAGACGCCAAGAACAGCATCAATATGTCCACCAATATCGCGGTAATCGGCAAAGGTGAAGGGGCCAGCGGCGGCAGCAATGGAGCGAACTCCAGCATCGACAACACATCTAATAATCATTTTTGGGAAACGCTGACCAAAAACATCAAGGATCTCTTGCGCGAAACCGACAAAAAACTGCCGGAAGGCTCAAGCGAGACCGTCACCGAGCAAAATAACCAGCAGCAAATCACGCCGCAAACCGGCACGACCGCGACCGATGCCACAGGCAGAAATCCCCGCAGCGCCGTCTCCACCCTGCCCGCGCAGATACAAACGCAGAACACCAGTCGCGCCCGCCGCGTAACCTATATTGAAGCTGCCACCGTAATTGACAACCCGGAAACCGGCATCATCAGCGTGCGCGCCACGTCTCGCCAGCATGCTGCTGTGCGTGAATTCATCGACAAGGTGATGAACAACGCGCGCCGCCAAGTGTTAATTGAAGCCACCATCGTCGAAGTCACACTCTCCGACCAGTATCAGCAGGGCATAGACTGGTCGCTGGTGCGCACATTGGGTCTGAGCCTCACGCAAGTCTCACCGGCTGCTGCAATCGTGCCAAATTTGGCAGCGATGGGAACCATCAGCTACGCCAATCCGGGACAACCTGGTGGTTTCAGTCTGAATGGTTCGATCAAGTTGCTGGAAACCTTCGGCAAGCTGCATGTGCTGTCCAGTCCGAAATTGTCGGTGCTCAACAACCAGACAGGCTTGGTAAAAGCAGTAGATGAGTCGGTCTACTTTACCATTACGGTCACAGCAGGTACTGCTGCCACAGCAACATCCGCTGCATTAGCTCCAACTTACACTACGACTATACACACCGTCCCGGTCGGCTTCATGATGTACGTCACGCCGCAGATCGGCGGCGATTCTGAGGTGACGCTCAATTTGAGGCCAACCATCACCCGTATCTTGGGCTATGTAGACGACCCAAACCCATCACTGACAGATGCGGTTACGCATTTTAAAACTCCCAACCTCATTCCACGAATCCAAACTCGCGAAATGGAATCCATCATGAGGGTGCGCAACGGCGACATCGCCGTATTAGGCGGACTGATGCAGGACACGCGCGCGGGCGACACCAACCAGATACCGGGTCTGGGCAGCATCCCGGGACTGGGACAACTGTTCAAGGCGCGCAACGACAAAAATACCAAGTCCGAACTGGTCGTTTTCCTGCGCCCTGTCATCCTGAATCAGCAAAATCAGTACGATCTGGTGCGCCAGTTCAAGGACCCGGCCAGTACGCCTGAATGGCAAAAAACAATCCAAAAAACCGAGGTGAAGCCATGAGTCTGCTATTTGATGCGTTAAAGCGCGCGCAGGGCGATGAGAGCAAACCCAACGCCGCGCCTCAGGCGGAATCTGACGTGACGATCGTCAACAATCGCACCCATCTTCTGCTGGCCTACAGCATCGCGGCACTCGCCGTGTTCAGCCTCGCGTTCATCTGGTATTTTTACCATCAAAATCAATACGTTCCCATAGCCAGTCCGCCAGCCGATCAGATAGCTGCTGCATCGGCTCCGTCCGCAGCCTCATCGACTGTCGCGCAGGAAAGCACTCTGGCCGCACTCCCGCCCACCGCCAGCGGCGCTGACAGTCTGACTTACAAGGATAAATCGTGGACGCACCCAGTGGAGACGAAACAGCCTGAGCGCAAAAAACACAAACCGGGACGCAAGCCAGCAAAAAGCGGCATTCTTGCCAGCACAGCGACCGATCCTCTGAAGGCCGGCTATCTTGCGCTCACCGAAGGGAATCTGGATCGTGCCGAACAATATTATCTGGCTGTGCTGGCGCAACATCCGCAGGAAAAAGATGCGCTGCTGGGACTCGCCGTGATTGCCCAGCGCAGGAATCAAACCGAGCGCGCCACTGAATACTACCGTCAGGTATTGCGTGAAGATCTGGGCAATGCAGCCGCAGCGGCGGGTCTTGCCAGCCTGACCATGCACGCAGACCCGGTGACGGCTGAGAGTCAGCTGCATGAGTTGATCGATTTGAGGCCGACCGCACCCGAATTTCACTATGCGCTGGGCGGTGTACTGGCGCGCCAGTTGCGCTGGGGAGAGGCGCAGCAATCCTATTTCAAGGCCTTTAACCTGTCGCCCAACAACGCGCTCTACGCCTACAACCTGGCGGTTTCACTCGATCGTCTGCATCAGAGCGCCGCTGCCCTGCCCTACTATGAAAAAGCCATCTTACTGGCAAAGGACCCGACGCTGGATCTGGATCAGATTGAGCGCCGGATACAGGAATTGCGCGGCACATCCCCGGAATCACGCTGATATACAGAAAAGATGTCGATGCTTTGCGCGCAATGACCACTTTGACGAATAAATATGCATTTCCCTAGTTCAGTTTCGCTTTATTACTTTTTTCGTGCTTTTCGTGTCTTTCGTGGACAGAAGGCTTTGTTCTAAAAAATTTAGTGGACAAGATACCGTTAACAACGATGAATACCCAAATTCAACAAGGTGCTCACCAGCGTATCGGCGAGGTATTGATATCACGCGGTCACCTCACCGACGACCAGCTGCGTATCGCCTTGCAAAAGCAAAAAACCGACAACAAGCCGCTGGGCGAGGAATTGCTGGATTTACATTTCATCACCGAACAGGCAATGCGGGAAGCCGTCTCTGAAGCGGCAGGTTACAAATCGATCGATCTGGCAGGCAATGTCGCCAATGCGGCGGCACTCGCCCTGATACCCAAACCGGTCGCCATCAAATACACCCTGTTTCCGATCAGCTTCGATGCCAATGCCGGCCATCTGGTGATCGTTGCGGCCAATCCTGACGACATTCTGGCGCGCGATGCGATTTCGCCGTTTCTTGTGCAGGCCAGCATGCTCGCAGGGCGACGCATCATTCCCGCCTGGCGCATCGCACCAAGTGCCGAGGTGCTGGCAGCGATCGACAAATTTTACGATCACGAACTCTCCATCGAAGGCATCCTGTTCGAACTGGAGAGCGGCGAGTTGGACATCAACGCACTGATGCAAGCGGGCGTGTCCTACAGCCATCCGATTGTGCGCCTGACCGATGCGATTTTGTCGGACGCCGTCAGCCGCAGTTCATCGGACATACACTTCGAACCCGAAGAGCAGTTTTTGCGCGTGCGCTACCGCATCGACGGGGTGTTAAGGCCGGTGCGCTCGCTGTCCAAGACGCACTGGATGGCGATACTGGTGCGGCTTAAAGTCCTGTCCGGCATGAATATCGCCGAGACGCGCGCGCCGCAGGATGGCCGTGTCTCGCTGTCGCTGTTCGGCCGGCAGATCGACTTTCGTGCAGCCTCCCACCCGACCATACACGGCGAGAATTTTGTGCTGCGCATTCTGGATCGCAAGATGGGCATCGTCAGCCTCGACAAATTGGGCATGACAGAAACTCAATTAGCCTTGCTCGAACGCATGCTCGAGCGCCCCGAAGGCATCCTGCTGGTAACAGGCCCCACGGGTTCGGGCAAAACCACCACGCTGTATTCCATCCTGAGCCACCTCAATAACGATGCGGTGAACATCATGACGCTGGAAGACCCGGTGGAATACCCGATGCCGCTCACCCGGCAAACCTCGATTGCCGAAACTATCAAGCTGGACTTCTCAAACGGTATCCGTTCCCTGATGCGTCAGGATCCGGACATCATTCTGGTCGGTGAAATCCGCGACCACGACACCGCCGAAATGGCACTGCGCGCCGCGATGACAGGACATCAGGTGTTCTCGACCCTGCACACCAATTCGGCGATAGGCTCGATCTCAAGACTGCACGACTTGGGGATAGTGGACGATATGTTCGCCTCCAATCTCATCGGCATCATCGCCCAGCGCCTGGTGCGCCGCCTGTGCCCGCTGTGTAAAGTCGGCTATGCCCCGGATGACACCGAACGCAGCATCATGGGAATTGACCTGAATCTGGAGATCATGATTTACCAGCCAGCGGGCTGTGCCGACTGCGAAGATCAAGGCTACAAAGGCCGCCTTGCCATCATGGAGCTGCTGCGTTTTGATCGCGGCATCGTCGAGATGGTCACCCGTCGTGCAGGCCTCAAAGAATTAACCGACTACGCCCTGACACACCAGTTCGTGCCGCTCGCCGAAGACGGTATTCGACGCGTGCGCGAAGGCCTCACCTCCCTGCCGGAAGTACGCCGCGTCGTCGATTTCAGCGACAGGATGGATGAATAATGCCACTCTACCGCTACCGTGCCGTCGATGCTAAAGGCCACGTCAGCAAAGGCGAGACGGACGCGCTCAATGAATTCGATCTGGCCTCACAACTCAAGAAAAATGATCTGGAGCTGATACGGGCAAGTTCGAGCAAAAGCCGTAAACACACCGTCCACAAGCTCTCGCGGCGCGACCTGATTCAATTTTTGTTTCAGCTGGAAATGCTGCTGCGCGCGGGCGTGCCGATTCAAGCCATCCTGTCCGATTTGCGGGAAACCTCCGAGACGCCACACATCAAAGCGCTGTGCGCCAACCTGTATGAAAAAATCGACTCGGGATCGACGATCTCTGAAGCCTTTGCCGCCAATCCGGGCATCTTTCCGGAACTCGTGGTCAATCTGGTCAGAGCAGGCGAGGGCACAGGTCAACTACCCTATGTGCTGCAGGAAATCGTCGCCTCCTTAAAGTGGCAGGACGAACTCGTCTCCAAAACCCGCCAGCTGCTCACCTATCCCGCCTTCGTCACGCTGGTGGTCGGTTCCGTTGTCGTGTTTCTGATGACCTATCTGGTGCCGCAAATTCTGGGCTTCGTCGCCAACATGGGCGGCACCGTCCCGCTGCAAACCGTCATCCTGCTCTGGGTGTCCGATAAATTCGTCAGATACTGGTGGATCATCGTGCCCGCGCCCTTCGTCACTATCCTGCTGATACTGATGCTGTCAAAAGTGAGCTATCGCTTCAGGCGCATGATGCACGCCGCGCAACTCCGCATCCCCTATGTCGGCACCATCATCAAAAAAATCATTCTGGCCCGTATCAGTGACACGCTGGGTTTGACTTATCGCACCGGCATTCCCGTGCTGGACGGTCTGGTTTACTGCCGCAACATCTCAGGCAACATCGTCGTACAGGAAGCGCTGGATCTGGCGCGCACCGACATCGCCAACGGCGCGCCGATCAGCCGTGGTTTTTCCGCCCAGAAGCTGTTTCCCCCGCTGGTGATTCGCATGATCCGGGTCGGTGAGGAAACAGGGGATCTGGCAGGTTCGCTGAAAAACATTTCCTACTTTTACAACCGCGACATCAACGACTCGATCAGCCGCGTCCAGGCGCTCATCGAACCCTTCCTCACCATCGTGCTCGGCATCATTCTGGGCTGGATCATGATGGCGGTGCTGGGGCCCATTTACGACACCATCGCCAAGCTCAAACTGACATGAAAACCGTCCTGTTCATCAACTCATCAGGTCCGCGCTACTTCAGGCGCGAAAACGGCGTTTGGCAGTCTATCGACAAGCCGGAGCGCACCGACCGCCTCTGGGTGATCGCCAATCTGGCCGAAGAAACGCTGGACACCTTTAAACTGCCGATGCTGTTCGGGCGCGATCGCAGCAGTTTTATCGCGAGACGTCTGGCCGCCGCCTTCCCGCACAGCCATTATTGCGCCGCAGCCGTCCTCGATGGCAACTTGTTCAAACCCGTGACCGCAGCGCTCAACGGCTTAACGACGGCAGAAGCGGTTACCAGCGAACTTGAAAAGCACGACATGACCATCGCCGGGGTCTGGGGCATCTCGCTGCTGCTCACGCTGATGGCACGCCGACTGTCCATCAAGGATGTGATACTGGCGATGCCCAGCGTGCATTTTCTGCGCATCGTCGTGCTCAAAGACGGCATTCCGGTACTCACGCGCTGCGTCCATCGTTACAGCGAGGACAGCGATCACGAGAATGACAGCGATGCCAATGAGATATTGCGCACACGACAACATCTTGAAAATAAACGTTTTTTTGAACGAGAGGCGATGCCGCCCGTACTGTATCTCGGCGACGCAAGTTCGGTCGGCGGCTATCTGACCCGTGCCGGACTCACCTTGATGCCGCTGCCGGATCAGTTGTCACCCAGAGGGGATGCCGCCTACCTGCATCCGCTGTTTGAACTGGCGGCCACCTCCCCGCGCGGTCAGCTGGCGCCGTTGCAATTGCGCGCGAGTCATCTGGCGCAAAATCTGCGCCATGCGGCCTATGCCGGCATGGGGCTTAGCCTGCTTGCGATGATCGTGTTCGGACAGGCCAATTTTCGCACCCTGATCGACCTGTTCGGACGCGAGCAGACCTTGAGCCGCGACCTGCAAAAAGCGACCGGTGAGCGCGAACAACTCGCCGCCCGCATCAGCTCAACTGGTATGGATCCCGCGCTGGTACGCCAGGCGACCCGTTTTTCGGCACTGGAGCTCGATGCCTCTCCCTCCCCTGAATCCCTGCTGCAATTTACCGCCGGTGCGATTGCCAGTTTGCCGCAGGTGCGCATCAAAACCTTAAGCTACCGTTTTCCAAAATCCGGCGAGCGCTACTGTCAGGGGCAAACCGTGATTGAAGTGCCGCTGCTCAAACGCAAAATAGACCTCTCGATAGGCGGCAGCACGCCCTCCGACGCGGTCACAGATGAGACAGAAAACCTCCCGCCGCGCTATACCGAATTGCAGTTTTCGATTTTACTGACGGAGACGCTCACCCCTGAAGCACAAATCGAAATCAAAAAGCGCATTTCAACCTCGCTTAAAGCACGCGATGGCGTCCAGTTGATGCAGGATCCGGCAGCTTTTTCTTTGATCAACACCCTCAAGGGCGGCTTTGGCATGGACACCACCCAGACTGAAAATCTGTGGTGCATGAGCATTCCCTGGCACGCCCTGCAATCCCGGGAGCTGCCATGAA
>SESD01000541.1_pt1 | contig 23281 bp, 21 predicted proteins | sample 3171411 | NCBI WGS metagenome assembly SESD01 (sample SAMN06051880, study PRJNA518727) | freshwater metagenome | biome: subpolar coniferous forest; feature: holomictic lake; material: water; isolation source: holomictic Lake 442, 16.5 m depth | place: Canada: near Kenora, Ontario | collected...
ATTCATCAGCGTTTAGCTCAGATGTCACGCACAGCAAAATTTGCTGGGTTTAGACCTGGGAAAGCGCCTATGGGCTTGGTTAATCAGCACTACGGTGATCAGGTGCGTGATGAAGTATATTCTGGCGCTGTGGAAAAAAGTTTTGGCGACGCTGTTGATGAAGCAAAGTTACGTGTTGCCGGTTACCCTAATATTGAGCATAAGCCATTTGAAGCAGCTTCAGTCAATTTAGAATATACCGCTACATTTGAGGTGTTCCCTGAAGTGAATTTTGGCGATTTGTCAAAAATTAAAGTTGAGCGCCCTGTGGTAGAAGTGAGCGACGCTGATGTTAAGAAAACACTCGATGTGTTGGTAAAACAGCGCGTAAGTTATGCGCCAGTTAAACGCGCTGCTAAAAAAGATGATCGTGTTCATGTGACGCTGAAAGCTTCTATCGATGGTAAAGAGGTTGAATCTACTGGTGACAATGGCATTGATTTAGTGCTTGGTGATGCGGGTCGCGTTGCTTCGTTTGATGAGCAATTAGCCGGCGGTAAAGCGGGCAGTTCAAAAAAGTTTGAAATTTCTTATCCAGCAGATCACAACCCAGAACAACTGGCTGGTAAAACCGTTGCTTATGATGTGACTTATGTCACTGTTTCAGAGCCAAAATATCCAGAGCTAGATGCTGATTTTGCAAAAAGCTTAGGCATTGAAGACGGCGACGTTGCAAAAATGAAAGCTGAAATCACTGAGAGCTTAAATCAAGAAGTGGCAAAGCGTGTGAGTGCTAAGCTAAAAGAGCAAGTATTCCAAGCATTAGTGGATAGTGCTGACTTTGAAATTCCTCGTGTGTTGTTAGGCTCTGAAATCAATCGCATGATGGAAACAACGACACAAAATCTAAAACAGCGCGGTGCTGACTTAGGTGCAATTAAGCTTGAGCCAAGTATGTTTGAAGATCAAGCTAAACGTAGCACTAAGTTACGCTTGATTTTAGGTGAGTTAATCAATACGAATGGTTTGCATGCTAACGCTGATCAGATTCGCGCCATGGTAGATGTGTTCTCACAAAGCTTTGAGCGTCCTGCCGATGTAGTGACTTGGTACTTTGCTGATCCTAAGCGTTTAGACGAGCCATCAGCTTTAGCAACTGAAGAGAACGCAGTAGCTTGGGTGTTGTCGAAAGCCAAAGTTACCGACAAAAAAGTTAAATTTGATGATTTAATGGGAAATGCGTAAATGAATAATTTGCAACGGTTGCAGTCACAACAGGGTTTAAGCGAGCAAGACTTAGCCCCACAAGCTTTGGGTTACATTCCAATGGTGGTTGAGCAGAGTGGCCGCGGCGAACGTTCGTACGATATATACTCACGCTTACTTAAAGAGCGTGTGATATTTTTAGTAGGCCCCGTTAATGATATGTCGGCAAACCTAGTGGTGGCTCAGCTTCTATTTTTAGAAGCTGAGAACCCAGATAAAGATATTTCGCTGTATATCAATTCACCAGGTGGTTCGGTCACGGCTGGCATGTCAATTTATGACACTATGCAGTTTATTAAAGCCGATGTTAGCACTTTGTGTATTGGTCAGGCGGCTAGCATGGGCGCGTTTTTACTTGCGGCCGGTGCTAAAGGTAAGCGATTTAGTTTGCCAAATTCACGAGTGATGATTCATCAGCCATCAGGTGGTTTTCAGGGTCAATCTACCGATATTGCGATTCATGCGAAAGAAATTATGTACTTGCGTGAAAAGTTAAACGCAATTTTAGCGCACCATACGGGTAAAACGCCGGCAGAAATTGACTTGGATACTGAGCGCGACAACTTTATGAGTGCTGAGCAGTCTGTAGCGTATGGCATGATTGATAAGGTTATTACTAGCCGCACAGAGGCGTAATAGATTAAGCTCAAGTTAGAATCTTAAAGACCGTTATTAAAGATATTAAGCTTAATATTAAACATCAATACCAGCCAAGCTGCTTTTTAAAATAGGAAATATTCAATGGCTACTAAAGCTGACGGCGATAAATTACTTTACTGTTCATTCTGCGGTAAAAGCCAGCATGAAGTTAAAAAACTCATCGCAGGACCTTCAGTGTTCGTTTGTAATGAGTGTGTTGATTTATGTAATGACATCATTAGGGAAGAAGTTAAAAACACTGACGGTTTAAAATCGACAGATGAGAGCTTACCCACGCCACAAGAAATTTGTAAAATATTGGATCAATATGTGATTGGGCAAACCCATGCTAAAAAGAATTTAGCAGTTGCGGTTTATAACCACTACAAACGTCTAGGCCATAATAATTTGTCTGATGGCGGTCAAAAAGACGAAGTTGAAATTTCAAAAAGTAATATTTTGCTAATAGGGCCTACGGGCTCCGGTAAAACTTTACTAGCCCAAACCTTGGCTCGCTTGCTGGATGTGCCATTTGTGATGGCGGATGCCACTACGCTGACTGAAGCAGGTTACGTCGGTGAAGATGTAGAAAACATCATGCAAAAATTACTACAAAAGTGTGATTATGATGTTGAAAAAGCCAAGCGCGGCATAGTCTACATCGATGAAGTTGATAAAATTTCACGTAAATCAGAAAATGCATCTATTACCCGTGATGTGTCCGGCGAAGGTGTGCAGCAGGCATTACTTAAGCTCATTGAAGGCACGGTAGCCTCGATTCCACCACAAGGCGGCCGTAAGCATCCAAACCAAGAGTTCGTTCAGCTTGATACCACTAATATACTATTTATCTGTGGCGGCGCATTTGATGGTCTTGAAAAGGTGATTCGCCTGCGGTCAGAAAAAGGTGGCATTGGTTTTGGCGCTGAAGTCAAAAGTAAGGATGATGATCGTCAAGTGGGCGCAGTGTTGCGTGATGTTGAACCAGAAGATTTAATTAAATTTGGTTTAATTCCAGAATTTATTGGTCGTTTGCCAGTAGTAGCCACCTTAGAGTCGTTAGATGAAGCTGCACTAATGACCATTTTGACTGAACCTAAAAATGCACTAACTAAGCAATACATCAAGCTCTTCAAAATGGAAGGCGTCGAATTAGAGTTTAGGGACTCGGCGTTGTTGCTCATTGCTAAAAAAGCGCTCGAACGTAAGACTGGGGCACGTGGTTTGCGCTCCATTCTCGAACATTCATTACTCGACATCATGTACGAGTTACCTTCACTAGAAAATTTAATTAAAGTGGTGGTAGATGAAGGGGTTGTTCGCGGCGACACTCCTGCGATATTGATCTATTCGGACAAGGCTGCTGAAGAGGCGGTTGGCTAATTTATTCTAGACTTTATAATTCTTAAAATTTAAGCTTTTTATGAAGCTTATTTCAAATAAGTTGACCTAAACCTTTCTGTTCAGCTTAATATTTTAAGTGATTACTGTTAAATTAGACTTGAACTGTAATGCATCAGCCCCATTAATGGTTGTATAGGCGTTTTTGGCTTAACCTTTTAGCTTAATTTGGAAGTCTCCATGATAAAACCATTACCTTTATACACATCTGACGATGGCTTACTGCCAGTATTGCCTTTGCGTGATGTTGTTGTATATCCACATTTAGTCATCCCATTGTTTGTTGGGCGCGCTAAATCTGTTAAAGCGCTTGAGATAGCGTCTGAAGGTAATAAGCAGATTTTATTGGTAGCGCAAAAATCCGCCAACAAAGATGAGCCAGATGCTGATGACCTATATGATGTAGGTACCATCGCTACTGTATTGCAAATGTTGAAGCTACCTGATGGCACAGTAAAAGTGTTGGTTGAAGGTGTTCAGCGTGCAAAAGTCACTGGGTTTATTGAAACAGAGGAGTGCTTTGCCGCACGCGCCGAGCTAATTGCTGAATCTATTAGTGATATAGAGATACAGGCATTAATGCGTACTGTGTTTGCTCAGTTTGATCAATATGTAAAACTCAATAAAAAAATTCCACCTGAAATATTAACTTCACTGTCTGGTATTGATGAAGCAGGCCGTTTGGCGGATACCATTGCTGCTCACTTGACGTTAAAGTTAGATGAAAAACAAAAAATCCTAGAAATGTTTAGTGTTGCTGAGCGTTTGGAGCATTTACTTCGTTTGATGGAAGGTGAAATTGATATTCTTCAAGTAGAAAAGCGTATCCGTGGCCGAGTAAAGCGCCAAATGGAAAAAACACAACGTGAATACTACTTAAATGAACAAGTAAAAGCGATTCAAAAAGAGCTGGGTGAGCAAGATGAAAACGCCGAGATGGAAGAGCTTGAGAAACGCATTGATGAAGCACGTATGCCTAAAGAGGCACTCGCAAAGGTGGCCAGTGAGCTCAAAAAGTTAAAACTCATGTCGCCCATGTCTGCTGAGGCTTCGGTCGTGCGCAACTATATCGATATCCTGATTAATCTGCCGTGGAAGAAAAAGACAAAAATCAGCAAAAATCTGTTGGCGGCAGAGAAGATTTTAGATGATGACCACTACGGATTAGAAAAAGTCAAAGAACGTATTGTTGAATATCTTGCTGTGCAGCAACGCGTAGATAAAATCAAAGCGCCAATTTTATGCTTAGTCGGTCCGCCAGGAGTAGGTAAAACATCGCTTGGACAAAGTATTGCTAAGGCTGTAAACCGTAAATTTGTACGTATGGCACTTGGTGGTGTTCGTGATGAGTCTGAAATTAGGGGGCATAGACGTACTTATATAGGCTCAATGCCAGGTAAGATTTTACAAAGTATGAGTAAAGTCGGCGTTAAGAATCCATTATTTTTACTCGATGAAGTAGATAAAATGGGTCAAGATATGCGTGGCGACCCATCTTCAGCGCTTTTAGAGGTGTTAGATCCGGAACAAAACCATACTTTTGCTGACCATTATGTAGAAGTGGAATATGACTTGTCCGACGTGATGTTTGTGGCTACTGCCAATTCAATGAATATCCCTGCAGCGCTACTAGACCGTATGGAAATTATTCATCTTTCTGGCTATACCGAGGATGAGAAAGTTAATATTGCTATGCGTTATTTGTTGCCTAAGCAACTGAAATCACATGGTTTAAAAGAGCATGAGGTTGAAATTTCTGAAGTTGCAGTACGTGATATTGTGCGTTACTACACGCGTGAAGCGGGTGTTCGTAAACTTGAGCAAGAAATTTCCAAAGTGTGCCGAAAAGTGGTTAAAGAATTATTGACTGCTAAAGCAAAAGAAGGCGTTAAAGCGCTTAAAAAAATCGACGTCACACCTGAAAATTTAGATGTGTATCTTGGAGTGCAACGCTATGATTACGGCGTAGCGGCGAAAGAAAACCAAGTCGGACAAGTTACTGGTTTAGCTTGGACTTCTGTAGGTGGAGAGTTGTTGACGATTGAGGCTGTATTGCTTCCAGGTAAAGGTAAAACAACCACTACCGGTAAATTGGGTGATGTCATGAAAGAATCAACTCAAGCAGCGATGAGTGTAGTGCGAAGTCGTGCTAAACGCTTAGGTATTACTGATGACTTTTATGAAAAAAATGACATTCACATTCACTTTCCTGAAGGTGCTACACCTAAAGATGGGCCAAGTGCAGGTATAGCCATTACTACGGCACTCGTTTCAATTTTAACGGGCATTCCTGTACGGGCAGACGTAGCAATGACAGGGGAGATTACGCTTAGAGGTGAAGTGCTACCAATAGGTGGGCTAAAAGAAAAGTTGTTGGCCGCGCATCGTGGTGGCATTAAAACTGTATTGATACCTCATCAAAACGTTAAAGATTTAGCAGACATTCCTGAAAATATTAAGAATTACCTAGATATTCATCCTGTGCAATGGATTGATGAAGTATTAACACTGGCATTGGCTTCTCAGCCTGTACCTTTGCCTGAAGTTAATGAGATAATTGTAAATGAAGTGCAACTGGCTGATAAATCAGCAGAAAATAAAATTGATGTTGTAGAGGAAATTAAGCACTAGGAAAATATCTATAAATCTTGCGCATAAATGCTTGACAGAGCCTTTGTGGGCTTGATATAAAGATGCACGGGTAGTTAATACCCAAATAAATCTAGTCTTTATTTAATTACCTTCAAGAGGGGATTACTCGTGAATAAATCAGAATTGATTGACAATATTGCCAGTGTGGCTGGAATTTCAAAGGCAGCAGCTGGTCGTGCATTGGATGCTACAACCGCATCAATTACAGCAGCAATGAAAAAAGGCGATTTGGTAACTTTGATTGGCTTTGGTACGTTTTATGTTGGTAAACGTGAAGCGCGTAATGGCCGTAATCCACGTACTGGTGAAACAATTAAGATTAAAGCAGCTAATTCTCCTAAATTTAGGGCTGGTAAATCACTTAAAGATGCTGTAAACTAGCGTTTTTGTTGGTTAAGCAGGGTGCTTAGCTCAGTTGGTAGAGCGTCGCCCTTACAAGGCGAATGTCAGCGGTTCGACCCCGTTAGCACCCACCAAAAACCCCAACAAAAAATAGTGACTAAGTCGTTCCTAATTGTAAAATTTGAGAGTGCTAGTAGTTTAAGCACTCTTTTATTTTGTTAAAAATTAGAATGCAAAATTTATACGTGTTTTATGAAATATTAAAATACGTAAGCTTTATGGAGTGGTAGTTCAGTTGGTTAGAATACCTGCCTGTCACGCAGGGGGTCGCGGGTTCGAGTCCCGTCCGCTCCGCCAAATAAAAATAGCGAGTCTTAGGACTCGCTATTTTTATTTGTATTTTTGCTTCATATTAGATGGTCGTGAATAACGGCTGTACTGTAGAAGTTAAGTCTTATGTTATATTGGCAACTTATTTTATAAAGAAGAACTTAGTTCGATTGCTTAGCTTAAGTTTGAACATTTAATGCATATTTAAAGGTATAAATTTGTTATGTTAGATAGAATTCGCACGGTTGCCCAAGGTTGGGTTGGTAAGGCATTGTTGGCTTTAATTACTATTCCTTTTGCATTGTTTGGTATTGACTCCTATTTAAGTAGTGCTGGCAACAATGTTGCTGTTGCTAAAGTTGGTAGTAACAATATCTCCATCCAAGAGTATGACAATGCGTTGAAAAATATGCGTAACCGTCTGCAATCTGAAGGCAAGTTTGACCAAGCACAGCTTGATAGCCCTGAAGTAAAATCATTGGTACTGAATCAATTAATCAATAAGCAGCTATTAAATGATGAAATTAAACAGGCGAAATATGCCATCAGTGATGTGCAACTTGCGACATATATAACGGGAATGCCTGAGTTTCAAAAAGACGGTAAATTTTCACAAGAATTATATGATCAAACTTTAGCTCAGAATCAACTTACGCCGACTAGGTTTGAAGCAGGCATGCGTGCTGATATGTTAGTGCAACAGGCGCAGGATGGTATTGCAAAGCTTGGGTTTATCTCTAATGCACGTGTAGACAGTGCAATTAAATTAGCCAATCAGCAACGCGTTGTTACTGTGTCTGAAATTAAAACTAAAGATTTTATTGATCAGGCGAAAGTAACGCCTGAAGAAGTTAAGGCTTATTACGAACAGCACAAAAGCAAATTAATGGTACCTGAGCAAGTAAAGATTGAATTTTTATCAATGTCGTCAGTTGATTTTATGCGTAAGGTGAGCGTTGATGATGCAGATGTTAAAAAATACTATGATGAAAATGCATCTAAATTTAAAGGCAATGAGCAAAGACGAGCAAGCCATATTCTCATTGGTTTTGGTGTAAGTGCAACGCCAGAACAAAAACAGCAGGCGAAGGCTAAGGCTGAAGAAATTTTAGCTACTATTAAGAAAAATCCAAAATCATTTGAAGCTTTAGCAATTAAAAATTCACAAGATCCTGGCTCTGCTGTAAAAGGTGGCGATTTAGGTAGCTTTGGGCGTGGCTCAATGGTGAAGCCTTTTGAAGAGGCCGCTTTCAGCATGAAAGTGAATCAGGTCAGTGATTTGGTTGAGTCGGAATTCGGTTATCACATTATTAAAGTCACTGAAATTTCTGGGACAAGTAGTGACTTTAATGCTTTGAAACCCCAAATTAAAGGCGATTTGATGTTTCAAAAAGCGCAAGAAGAGTTTGTAAAGCAAGCTGAAACGTTTAGTAATTTGGTTTACGAACAATCAGGTAGCTTGCAGCCTGCGGCTAAATCCTTTGGCGGAGAAGTGCAAAAGTCTGATTGGTTAAGCCGTGAATCAGGGGCTAAATTTTTCAAAAATAACCAAAAAATTATGGGTTTAATTTTTTCTGATGAAGTGCTTAAAGATCATCGCAATACTGAAGCAGTAGAAATTTCACCTAATAACTTAGTGGCTGCACGTCTTATTGAATATAAGCCTGCGACTCCAAGAAGCTTTGATGAAGTGAAGGCTGGTATTGAATCTTTACTTAAATTAGAAGCGGCTGCAAAATTAGCTAAGAGCAAAGGTGAGGCAACGTTACAAAGTTTGCGTGATGGTAAAGAGGTTGCTGGAATCGATTGGATTCCAGAAGTGACGATAGACCGTAAAACCGCTCAAGGTCTAACTGAGTTGGCCATGAATCTAGCTTTTAAAACCAATGTAGCTAAGTTGCCAGCTTATTCTGGTCTTGCAGATAGTAAGCAGGGGTATTTGCTTGTTAAAGTGATTAAAGTCGATGCGGTGATACCTACGGAAGAAGAAGCGCAGAAGTTGGCTAAAAGAGAGTTAAATGCAGCGCTAGCGAGCGAATACCTTGCAGCTTACAAGCAATCTTTACGTGAGAAAGCAAAAGTGACAGTGAATGAGAAGATTTTGTTAGGTAATGCTGCTAACCATTGATTGTATGTACTATTAATAGGCGGGCAACAACAAAATAAAAAAAGGCACTGAGGTGCCTTTTTTTATTTACAAAATTATTTGTTATCCTTGCTTTGAGTGCGTTGATTAGTCAATTACACCAGCAGCAGTAATATTCATCCCGCCGTCTACGTAGGTAATTTCACCGGTAATTCCTGAAGCTAAGTCACTACACAAAAATGCCACTGCATTGCCTACCTCTTCAATTGTCACATTACGTCGTAATGCCGCATGTTTTTCGTTGAAGCCTATCATCTTGTCAAAATCAGCAATACCGGAGGCTGCAAGCGTTTTAATTGGACCGGCTGAGACCGCATTAACTCGAATGCCTTTAGGGCCTAAGCTTTGTGCCATGTAACGTACGTTTGCTTCCAAACTGGCTTTGGCTAATCCCATTACGTTGTAATTAGGCATAGTACGTTCAGCGCCTAAGTAGCTTAGTGTGAGCAGGCTGCCATTTCTACCAAGCATCATAGGCAAAGCAGCTTTGGCGAGCGCGGCAAAGCTGTAAGAGCTAATATCATGCGCAATACGGAAATTTTCACGAGTTACTTTGTCAAGATAATCACCATCAAGTGCATCTTTTGGAACAAAAGCGATTGAATGCACAATAGAATCAATACCATCCCAATGCTTGGCAATTTCTGGAAATAGCGCGTCTATCAAGTGATCTTCTGCAACGTCACAATGAAAAAGTAAATTAGAGTCAAAATCAGCGGCAAGTTTGGCAACGCGATCTTGATGTTTTTCCATTTGATATGTGAATGCCAGTTCTGCACCTTCACGTTTCATTGCCGCAGCTATACCATAAGCGATTGAACGATTGCTTAATAAGCCGGTGATTAATATTTTTTTGCCTGCTAAAAATCCCATGACATGTATCCTTATCTATATTCTTGAATATTATGACGCTAATGTTGACTACTTCTCGGGTTATACGCATCACGTAAACCATCTCCAAGTAGATTATACCCTAACACCGTAATGAGAATAGCAAGCCCAGGGAACAACGATAGCCACCAGGCAAATTGTATGTATTCTTTACCATCAGTTAAAATATTACCCCATGAAGCCTGTGGCGCTTGTACACCTAGCCCTAAGAAGCTTAAGCCTGATTCTACTAGCACGGCACTGGCAATACCTAAAATAGAGCTAACGATGATAGGCGTTAAGCTATTTGGCAGTAAATGCGTAAAAATGAGGCGCAAATCTTTGGCGCCTAATGCCTGTGCAGCTAAAACAAACTCTCGATGACGTAAGCTTAAGAACTCGGCGCGGACTAATCGCGTTACGCCCATCCATGAGGTTAGGCCGATGACAATCATAATATTCCAGATAGAAGGGGTTAAAAAGGCAATAACCGCTAAAATTAGAAAAAAAGTGGGAATAGATAGCATGACATCAACAGTACGCATGATGAGTGTATCAACCCAGCCTCGATAGAAGCCAGCAATCGCGCCTAATATGATGCCAATGATTGTGGCAATACCAACTGCAACAAATCCAACCATCAGTGAGATACGGGCGCCGAATAGCATTCGAGAAAATACATCGCGACCAAGACCATCCGTACCCATTAAATGGTTGCTAGTCGGCGATAATAATATGGCTTTGACATTAATCGCATCTGGGTCGTATGGTGCAATCAATGGTGCAATTAATGCTAGTAGTAATATCCCGGCAATAATAATGAAGCCAATAACCGCCAGTGGATTACGTCGTAATGTGATCATTTTATGACTCCACGTCTTACGCGCGGATCTGCCCAAGCATAAGCCACATCAGCCAACATGTTGCCAATCATGGTAAGCAATGCGCCAATTGTCAGAATCCCCATAATGACCGGAAAATCTCTCATCAAAACTGCATCGTAGAATAGTTTCCCCATGCCTGGAATTGCAAAAATACTCTCAGCGATTACAGACCCACCTATTAGCCCTGGAATGCTTAAGCCGAAAATTGTAATGAGCGGTAGCATGGCATTGCGAAGCGCATGACCATAAATAACCCTGTTCTCATTTAAACCCTTTGACCGTGCTGTGGTGATGTAATCTTGATGGAGTACTTCTAACATGCCATTTCTAACAAATAATGAGATGCCAGCAAGGCCTGTTAAGCCTGAAATAAATACTGGTAAGGCCAAGTGTTTGAGTGTGTCATTTGCTTGACTAAGCCAAGGCATGTGTTCGTGCCCCATGCTTTCTAGCCCTGAAATTGGTAGCCAAGTATGTTGTACCCCCGTCCAGTACATCAACATAAGGGCTAGCCAAAAGCCAGGAATGGCAAAACCTATGAACACGAATAAAGTAATGCCGCGGTCAGCCAATTGATTTTGTTTAAGTGCAGAAATAATGCCAAGTGGTAACGCCACGATGATAATTAAAATCAGGCTCAGCACGTTAATGAGCAGCGTGATGGGTAGGGCCTCTTGAATCATGCCAAGTGAGATGTTGCCATCTTTATCCTTAGTTTGCCAAAATACAGGACGTTGGTGTGATGCAAATGACGTACCGAAGTCTAATGTTGCCATGCGCTTTACCCATAAGCCGTATTGAACAATGACCGGTTTATCTAAGCTATATAATGCACGTAGTTTTTGTCGCGATTCTTCGCTAGCTTTGGGGTTAAAACTCGCTTCGCTAGTAGTAATGTCACCTGGCGCTAAGTGCATGATAAAAAAAGAAATTAGGCTGATGCCAATTAATAATGGAATCATCCAAAGAAAGCGTTTGAGTAAGTAAGCAAGCATGATTTAGCTTTTAATGTTCATTTATTTCGGTACGCGAATAAGCTTTAGGAATGTACCATTCATAAGTATTGTGACCAATGCCTGCGGGCGGTGCAGGGTTACTGATGCCTTTAACCCGTTTATGAATGGCAGATAAACCGTAGCCAGCGGATAAGTAAACAATCGGGCTGTCCTCGAGTAATATTTTTGAAAATTCATGATAAATTTTCATGCGTTTTTCTGGATTAAGTTCTATCCTGCCAGCTTCTAATAGCTTATCAGCACGTGGATTGCTATAGCTAATAAAATTAAATTGTCCTGGCGCTTGTTGGCTAGAATGCCAGATACTGTATTGATCAGGGTCTAATGACAAACTCCAACCCAAAACCACCACATCAAATTCTTTAGGCTTGATAAAACGGCCGAGAAAGCTTGCCCACTCTAATACGCGAATATTAGCGTTAATGCCAATCTCTTTAAGACGACGCTGAATTAACACGCCGGTCATTTCTCGCTCTTTATTTTGGTTAGTCAAAATTTCAAAGCTGAAGGGCTTGCCATCTTTATCTAAAATACCATCGCCATCGTGGTCTTCATAGCCCGCTTCTTTTAATAAGGCTTTAGCTTTGTTGGGGTTGTACGGGTAAGGTTTAAGTTCAGGATTGCTCCAGCGTGTGCCAGGCTTGTAGGGAGATGCGACTGGTTCACCTAGTCCTAATAAGACGCCGTCAATGATTTCTTGCTTGTCTATTGCATAGTTAATGGCCTGCCTCACGCGAATATCATCAAATGGTTTACGTTTAAGATTAAATCCCATATAGGTATAGCTGTTGCCAAGCTCTTTGTACAAAGCGATATTTTTATTTAGATCAGGGCGTGCTGGAAATATTCGTGCATATTGAATGGGGTTCAAGCCCATTGAGTCGATATTGTCCGCACTAAGTTCTAAAAACTGGGCCGCTTTATCCGGAATGATGCGAGACAGTAATGAGTCTATATTGGCTTGACCTTGGGTGGCATTAGGATTGCGAGTGAGTTTTAGGTATTGACCATTTTTCCACCGGGCTAATTTATAGTAATGGCTACCCACGGGATTACGTGCAAATGCGGTGGTATTAATATCTTGATCTTTCAGCAAGTGCTTAGGCAAAATATGTAAGCCAGCCCATGTATCAAGGGCTGGTGCGTAAGGTACAGCATAAGTCACGCGAAATGTATTAGCGTCAGGCGCTTCAGCCTTGATAACTAATTTAAAATCTGAACCGTAGGGCGTGCGAGTTTTTTCATCGGTGACTTTTTGCCAAGTAAATAATACATCATCACTTGTTAATGGTTGGCCATCAGCCCATTTTAGCTGAGGTTTTAGATGGAACGTGATCGTTCTTTGGTCGGTTGAAATATCCCACGATTGAGCCAATTCACCGGTTAAATCTAAATTTTTATCATATTTAAGTAGGCTGTTAAATATATTGCCAGCAATCGCAGATGCCGCAGACTCCCCAGCAATCATTGCAATCAAACCGCTAGGCTCACCCGTCATAGCATCTATTAGCATCCCACCGTTGCTTGCAGGATAATTTTTAGTGTAATCAGTGGTGTTGTTAGATTGCTTACTGGAGGATGAATCGCCACATGCGGAGATAAGGATTAACAAAAATACAATAAGCCATTGCTTTAAAAATCTATATGGATAAATATTGATTAGCATTTGTTAAAAATCATTTTAATTTTTTACTGATTGATGACGCTTTTTCTTAGGTGAGGCTGTCTTTTTTTTAGATCTACTATGTGCTCGACTTGCTTTGCTTGATGTATTGCTTGGTTTGTTTGTTATCGTATCCTTACTTTGCTCTTGAGCACTAGTATTGATTGTTAGTAATTGCCCAGATTTAACTTGGTTATTTTTTAGAGAATTCGATTCCACTATTTGTTGAACACTGACACCATAACGTTTTGCTATGGCATGTAATGTTTCACCTTTTTCAACTTTATGTGAGATGTTTAAAATCTTAACAGGTTCATTTCTATCTTTATTATTTTCAGTCATTTTTTCAGAATTGACCGTATCTACCGCTACTAAGTTTATGTTGTCAGACTCTTGTTCAGTGCTGATTTTACGATTAGTTTCGGCATCTTGTGCCCCCACTGCATTGTCAGCTGATTTCGGCGCATTAAAATCAGACTTGTTGCCATTAGGCACTAAAATAGTCGAAGCATTTTTTATTTTATTTTGACTGGGTAAATTATTAATATGACGCAACTTGGATAATTGAATACCAAATTTTGAGGCAATATTTTCCATACGTTCGCCACGTTTGGCAAAATAGGTTTGCCAACTCACGAGTGGTTTGTTGTAGTTAGCTAAATTATCTCTAAATGTTTGAGCCGCTAGAATTGGCAGCAACAATTCGTGTTTTTCGCCGTTATTGGTAATAACTGGGCGGTTATTACTAGGGTTAAGTGCTAGAAATTCGTCATCACTAATCTCAGCCAACTTTGCTGCTAAATGCGCATCAATTTGTGTGGGGGCAGAAACTTTTGCGAAATAGGCTGTATTTGCAATGGTTTGGATTTTTAGCCCATATTTGCCTGGGTTAGTCATTAAATTTTTAATGGCTTGTAGTTTAGGAACATAGTTTTTAGTTTCAGGCGGCAAATTTAAACTTTCATAATCTGTACCTAAGCCGAGTCTTCGATTACGCTCAATGGCTCGACCTATAGTGCCTTCGCCTGCATTGTATGCAGCAAGGGCTAAATCCCAAGATCCAAACATGCCATGTAGTTTTTGCAGATAGGTCAGCGCGGCATCGGTTGCAATCACAACGTTACGTCTGTTATCTACCCACCAGTTTTGTTTAAGCCCAAAATTCTTACCCGTCGATGGTATGAACTGCCAAATGCCTGACGCGTGGCTTGTTGAATAGGCTTGAGGGTTATATGCACTTTCTATCATGGGTAGTAGCGCTATTTCCGTTGGCATGCCACGTTTTTCTACTTCTTCTACAATGTGAAATAAATATTTCTGACTACGCTCCACCATGCGCCTAATGTAATCTGGACGTGAACTGTACCAGTTCTCATGAGTAGCAACGAGTCTCGAAGTGGAGTCTGGTATGGCGTAACCATTTTTAATGCGTTGCCATAAGTCATCACTCCCAATGATAATGACCTCTTGCTGATAGATTGCATCCTCATGAGGTATGGGTTCAAGCGTCTCGCTGAGTTTATATCCACTGGGTTTTTTGGGCACTATGTTTTCGACAACGCCCAAGTCTTTAGTAATCGGTTTGATAGGGTCGTCAGGCAAAATAATCAGTTCTTCGCCAATTACATTAGATTCCGAATGTGCTGGAATGCAGATAAATGTGGTGATAGCTAAAACTGAAAATGAGATAAATTGAGTTGAAAGTTTAGTCAATGATTACTTAGCGTATATAGAAAAATTATTGCGATGAAGTCTAGAGATAGCAAGACGCGTAAAGTGACGGGGCGCAAAAATTTAGGTTAATCATCGAAGCACATGCCGTCAAAACATTGTCACATACTAACTAAAGAGGGCAGTGAAAGTCAAGTTAAATATATTTAATAATCACATTAAAATAACTTTATATCTTAATGATTAATAACGATTTCTTAAATCCCTTACTGCTGTGAATACATCTAAAAGGTGTGCATTTTTAAGGTGTACGGCTGATTGAATTTCAGCTGAATCACAGCGTAAAAATGGATTGCTTGTCAGCTCTAATGCAATTGTAGAAGGTAGGCTAGCAAGATCGGAATCCCTTAATTTTTGCGTTTTCTTCTGACGATCAATAAGTGCTAGGTTATTAGGTTCAAGTGTTAATGCAAAGTTGATGTTATGTAGGGTGTATTCATGTGTGCAATACACTTTAGTTGTAGGAGGTAATGCTGCTAATTTTTGTAAAGACGCATACATTTGTGCCGGCGTTCCTTCGAATAGGCGGCCGCAGCCCGCACCAAATAGCGTGTCCCCACAGAATAACAGATTTTCTCCATTAGCGTTTTCAGCATAATAAGCAACGTGACCTAATGTATGACCTGGCAGACTCATCACTGTAAAGTTGAGGTTTAATAGATTCAAATGAATGGTATTTAATTCAACCACTGGCGTGTGGTCGAATGTGTATTGCTCTAATTTAGGTGCGTAAATAGTTGTATTTGGATACGCTTTAAGTAAAGGTGTCACGCCATCAATATGGTCATGATGGTGATGTGTCACTAAAATTGTATCGAGGGTAAGATTTAATCGCTGTAGCGTTTCAAACACGGGTATTGCATCGCCTGGGTCAACAATTACGGCTTGCTGACCGTTATGAATTAGCCAGATATAATTATCCTTAAATGCAGGAATAGGTATAATTTGTAAATTATGTTGCATACCATCTATCATTTGTTCTACGCGCTTAAATGTCAATAGCACCTAAGTTACCATCTGATTGGTTGAATTCAACGGCGGGCCAATATCTGCAGGTAAAAGAGCAGGCTTTATATGATCAGGCTGTATTTGATTTGTTTGGTTTTAATGCAGTGCAAATGGGTGGCTTGCAAATGAATTTGCTTAGTAACTCACGTATTCCTAATCGTTACAAATTATCAGACTTCTCAGTTAATTCAGTCACCTATAAAGCGTTTGCACATGATTTGGCTTGTAGTGATGATTTCTTACCTTTTGCTGAAATGAGTTTAGATCTTGTACTGTTGCCACATCGCTTAGAGTTTAGCGAACGACCTCATCAAACCTTGCGTGAAGCTGCAAGAGTGATGATGCCAGATGGACATTTATTAATTTCAGGGTTTAATCCCCTTAGTACATGGGGCGTGACTGCAAGCTTAAGAAAAATATTTTTAAAACAAACTAATTATCCTTGGAATGGTAAGTTTATTGGGCTGACTCGATTAAAAGATTGGTTGGCGTTACTGGGTTTTGAGGTTGTGTCGGTTGATATGTGCTGTCATGTTCCGCCATTTGAGACGTCTGCTTGGCATAAACGTTTTTCTTTTATGGATAAGATAAGTGAGCGTTGTTGCAGAAGGTTAGGGGGCGTATATTTTATTGTCGCAAAAAAACGCGTAGTGGGAATGATGCCGATTAAGCCAAACTGGAAAACGCCTTTAAAATCAAGTTTGATGGGTGTGCAACCAAAAACTAATCCTTCTCAGTCCAAACCAGCACAGTCAGAAACGTCAGAAAAAATTACTTAGTACCACACCACAAATTTTGATAATTTATAATGAAAGCGGTTTTAGATAATATGAGTAGTCATAAAGAAGTCGAAATATATGCCGATGGCGCTTGTAAAGGCAATCCAGGTCCAGGGGGGTGGGGCGCCTGGATTAGTTATGCCGGCAATGAAAAGGAGTTATTTGGTGGAGAGCTGTTAACCACTAATAATCGTATGGAGTTAACGGCGGTGATTCGGGCTTTAGAAGCCTTGAATCGTACCTGTCATGCCAAAGTATTTACTGATTCTGTGTATGTGCAGAAAGGTATTTCTGAATGGATTGTTGGTTGGAAAGCGCGTAACTGGCGTACCTCAGATAAAAAGCCCGTTAAAAATGAGGATTTATGGCGTGTGTTAGATGTATTGGCTCAACAACATACGGTGCAATGGATTTGGGTGAAAGGGCATGCCGGCAATGTAGGAAACGAACGCGCCGATATGTTAGCTAACATGGGTGTAGAACAAATTTTGCAGGGAGCGAATAGCTGATGCGTCAAATATTTCTAGATACTGAAACTACCGGTTTATATCATGCCCAAGGACACCGTGTGATTGAAATTGCGGCGGTCGAAGTGGTTAATCGTCGATTGACTAAGCAGCATTTTCACTATTATTTAAATCCCGATCGTGAGATTGATCAAGGCGCGCAAGAAGTGCATGGCATCTCACTGGAATTTTTGCAAGATAAACCCCGCTTTCCTGACATCGCAAAAGAACTCATTGAGTTTATTGCAGATGCTGAATTGATTATGCACAACGCACCATTTGACGTGGGTTTTTTGAATTGTGAGTTTGGCTTAATGGAACATAAGCCTGTAGAAGATGTGGTGGCAAAAGTAACGGATACGCTTAAAATCGCCAAAGAAATGCGCCCAGGGCAACGTAATAGCTTAGATGCACTTTGCAGACACTTTGGTATTGATAACTCAAGACGTACCTTGCATGGCGCGTTATTGGACGCTGAGTTGCTCGCAGATGTTTATATGGCAATGACCCGTGGGCAAGATAGCTTGATGATAGAGTTAGATAAGCCTCATAAAAAAATAGATGATGACTTTAGCCCGCTCATTAAGCAACCCATGCACATTAAACATGCCAGTCAAACGGAAATAGAAGCACACGAAGCTTATTTAGCCTCTCTAGCTAAATCTGGCGATTGTTTATGGCGTACACTTGAAACCGCAACAACCACAGAAAAACAAGAAAGTTAGTAATATGAAAAAAACGATTATAGTCACTGGCGGTGCAGGATTTATTGGGGCTAATTTTGTACTTGAATGGCTTAAGTTAGGATTAGGCACGGTTGTTAATTTAGACAAACTTACCTACGCGGGTAATTTAGAAAATTTAGTTTCTGTTCGACATAATCCTCAACATATTTTTGTTCATGGCGATATTGGTGATCAGGCATTGCTGACTTCGCTTTTGCAGGAGCATCAACCCACTGCTATCGTAAATTTTGCGGCAGAAAGTCATGTAGACCGGTCTATTCATGGACCGGAAGATTTTATTCAAACGAATGTCGTTGGTACCTTTCATTTATTAGAAGCTGTGCGTGCTTATTGGGCCGACTTAATCGAGGAAGATCGTCAGGACTTTCGTTTTTTACATGTATCTACTGACGAAGTATATGGTTCACTGGCTAAAGATGATCCAGCATTTACTGAAACGCATAGTTATGCGCCTAATAGTCCATACTCTGCTTCTAAGGCCGCTTCAGACCATCTAGTACGTGCTTATCACCACACCTATGGTCTGCCTACCCTGACCACTAATTGTTCTAACAATTATGGACCACATCATTTTCCTGAAAAATTAATACCACTGGTCATTCATAATGCACTTGCGGGTAAGAGTTTACCCATTTATGGGACAGGACAACAGATTCGTGATTGGTTGTATGTGACGGACCATTGTGCTGCAATCAGAAGGGTATTAGAAGCAGGGCAAATAGGCGAGGTGTATAACGTAGGTGGTTGGAATGAGATGCCTAATATTGAAGTGGTGAAAACGCTTTGTACAATGTTGGATGTAAAAAAACCACGTGCAGACGGCAAGTCCTACGCTGATCAAATTACTTTTGTTGAAGACAGGCTGGGACATGATCAGCGCTATGCGATTGATGCGAGCAAAATCGCAAAGCAACTAGGCTGGAAGCCAAAAGAAACCTTTAAATCTGGTATTGAAAAAACGGTGAATTGGTATCTAGAAAATCAAGATTGGGTAAACAATGTCACCAGTGGTGAATATCGTCATTGGGTACAAAAGCAATATGCGGAACGTGGTGAAGAACTAGCCTGATGGCTGCTTAAGGTTTAACTTAGGGCATCTGCCCAGTTGTTAGGTGTTTCATATAAGCGCACTTTTTCTAGTTTTAAGTGTGTGCCATAAGTATCTTGGTATTTGCTTTTTAGAATCTTAAATGCCTCATTGGCCATATTCTCAGCGGTGGGTACGGTAGGGAATATTACAGTTTTGTGGTTGGCTAACGTATTTAAAAAATTCAATACTTCCAAATCATGTTGATACACCAAAAAGGCATGGTCCCATACGTCAACCACGGCCGTTTTAGCAATGGATTTAACGTCGGAGAAATCCATCACCATGCCATTTTCTGAAGCATCTGCACGCGTAATGATTTCGCCAGATAATGTGATTTCAATCGCATAGCGATGTCCATGTAGGTTCTTACATTGACTTTTATGGCTTGGGATGCGGTGTCCAGCATCAAATTCTAGGCGGGTGGTAATCTGCATGAGGCTAGCTTAAAGTAATGATATAGAGCGATTATACGCCAAGTCAGTATATTTTTTAGTTGCTTGTGTAGGGTACGCTAATGAGATATTTCTGTGCGAAGCATTTGATAAATTGCCAATCTTTCAGACGTTACTTGGCCATTAGACACTGCATCTTTAATCGCGCAGTCTGGTTCTTGTAAGTGTTTGCAATTATTAAATCTACATTTGCCTAAAAATGGTCTAAATTCGATAAAGGCATGTTCTAGTTCATCGGTGCTGAGATGATGTAGGCCGAATTCTTGTAGGCCGGGTGAATCGATTAACTGACTATGTTCATCAATGTGGTATAAATGTGCCGCGGTGGTGGTATGTTTGCCGCTGTCTAATGTATGGCTTACTTCACGCGTACGCACGTCTTCATTAGGCAGTAGCGCATTGATGATGGTTGATTTTCCCATGCCTGACTGACCTACTAAAATACTGGCTTCACCCTGTAAGTATGGCTTAAGCGCAGAAATGTCTTCTTTTGCTGAAAGCGTTAGTACTTGGTAGCCCAGTGAAGTGTAGAGCGCCAGCTTTTGTTTTGCTTCATTACTATCAGCTAAATCACATTTATTGAGTACGATAAGCGGTTTAATATTAGCCGCTTCTGCTGCAATGAGACAGCGATTGAGTAAAGCCTCATAAAAACTTGGCTGAGTGGCTAGGACGATGATAATTTGCGTGACGTTAGCTGCCAATATTTTGCTTTTAAAAGCGTTGCTACGGTAGAGCAAAGTCTTGCGGGTTAGTGTGGTTTCAATCACACCTTCATGCTTATCGGTGAGCTCTATAGTCACCACGTCACCGCAGGCTAAGTCAGTTTTTTTACCACGTGTAACACAGCTAATCCTTTTTTTGTCGGGCAACTCAACTTGAAATCGTTTGCCATAAGCCGCTACAACAGTGCCTTGTAGCGATGCAAGAAAGGGAGGGGTTATAGGCAAATTATTCAGCAAATTTATAGTAAGTATTATTGAGGTATTTAGCGGCGTTTAATTCTTCATCTTCAAACCATTTAAGGCCAAGCATAGTGTTGCAATTACGCACTTGCGCTACTAAGCCTTTAGAGGTGCTGACCTTATGAAATTCTCGCGTGTAAATAGCTGAGCCATCACCACCATAGCTACTAGCGTGGCAACTAATACAATTTTTTTCTATCAGTGCTTTACCAGCCACAGCGTCAGCTTTTGCATAAGGTTCAGCAAAGGCGTTGTGGCTTAATAATAGCAAGACAAAGAATAGTATTTTCATAGGTATGATTTTAATCGCAGGGTACTTAGCTAACTAGTATACCCTGACAATTTAGAAATTCTAATACTCGCTGGTGGATGTGAGTCATAAAATACTGAATGTAGCGGGTCTGGCGTGAGCGTAGAAGCGTTATCTCGGTAGAGCTTAACCAAGGCCTTCACTAAGTGTTTTGCGCTAGCGTGTTTGGCTGCATAATCATCGGCTTCAAATTCATTTTTGCGAGAATAACTAGCCATTATCGGACGTAGTAAGAACAAAAATACTGGCGAGACCAGCATGAATAGCATTAAAGCCATATAGTTGCTCGCTTGGTTAATACCAAGATCGGTGTAAAACCAGGGTTGGTTCATCAGCCAGCCAAGTAGCGCTAAGCCTAAAAAGCTTACAAAAAACATCATAGCAATACGTTTAATGACGTGACGATGCTTAAAGTGCCCCAGTTCGTGGGCGAGTACGGATTCAATTTCATCAGCATTTAAACGTTCAAGCAAGGTGTCAAAAAATACCACACGTTTTGAGGCACCAAAGCCCGTAAAATAGGCGTTGCCGTGACTGCTTCGAGAAGATCCATCCATGACAAACAAGCCTTGTGATTTAAAGCCACATTTTGTCAGCAACATTTCAATACGTTCTTTTAGATTCTCATCTTTTAATGGGGTGAACTTATTAAACAAAGGGGCAATAAAGGTTGGATATACTGCCAACATAATGAGATTAAAGGCACTCCATATTAGCCACAAGTAGAGCCACCAATAGTCGCCGGCACCTTGCATTAACCATAAGGCAACCAGTAATATTGGCCCGCCTAATGCAAGGCCTACTAGGCTGTGCTTGATGAGGTCGTTCACAAACATTGCTGGCGTCATTTTGTTAAAGCCGAACTGCTCATCCACTAGAAATGTTTTGTAATATTCAAAAGGCAAATCAATCAAGCCGCCAATTAACATAGCGCTACAGATCACCAGTACGCCACGGACAATTTCTTGATTGGCTAATACAGTACGCCAGCTGTCATCAATTAACTGCAGACCTCCGCCTAATGTTAATACCGCTAGAAACAGTGCTTGAGTTACGGCTTCAGTCAGCGCTAATTTAGTTTTTGCTGAAGTATAGTCTGCCGCTTTTTGATGCGCATCTAAAGTAATATTGTCGCTAAAGGCCGCTGGTACTAGGTTGCGGTGCGCTTGTACGTAAGTAATGTGCCTGCCACCAAGCCATAGGCGAATTAAAGTAGAGGCAATAAGTAAGCTAACAAAAGTAAGTGTAAAAGACATGATTTATCAAGTTCGGTTAATATGTACACATTGTGAAGCATTTCTTCGACGTTGGTTCACTAAGTTTGTTTATAACGATTAATTTTAATGGAAATCATGATGGCAGAATCTAGTAGTAGCACTAACCAAAATAATTTAATTTGGCTTGATATGGAAATGAGCGGCTTATTACCTGACACCGACCGTATTTTAGAACTTGCCGTAGTAGTCACAGATGCCGAATTAAATGTATTGGGCGAATCACCGGTGTTTGTGATTCATCAAAGTGATGCAGTGTTAGATGGTATGGATGCATGGAATAAGGGCGCACATGGGCGTTCAGGCTTAATTCAGAAGGTAAAAGATTCAAAATTAGACGAGGTAGAAGCAACGCTACAAATGCTAGCATTCTTAAAGGAATTTGTACCAGCAGGTAAATCACCTATGTGTGGTAATTCAATTTGCCAAGACCGACGCTTTATGGCGCGCTATATGCCAGATTTAGAGAAATATTTTCACTATCGAAATTTAGATGTCAGCGTATTTAAAGAGCTGGCGCGTCGTTGGAAGCCGGAGATTTATACCGGCTTTAAAAAAGCTAGCAAACATGAGGCGCTGGCTGATATTTATGAGTCTATTGATGAATTAAAGTATTACCGCGAGCACTTTATTGTTAAGTAAATATGAAGCATCCAGAAGGCTGGAGGAGTACCTCCATGTGGGACGAACGATATAGTGCAGAAGTGTATGCTTACGGAAAAAAACCTAATAAATTTTTGAAAGATAATTACAAGGTTATTCCAAAAGGTAAGGTACTTAGTTTAGCAGAGGGAGAAGGGCGAAATGCTGTTTTTCTAGCGAAGCAAGGCTACGCTGTCACTGCTGTAGATGCCTCTCAAGTCGGTTTAGAAAAAGGCTAAAAAATTGGCTGAAGAGAAGGGTGTTTCTATTGAGTTTATTTATACCGACTTAGCTGATTTTGACATTGGTGAAAACTGTTGGGATGGCATTATCTCTATTTTTTGCCCATTACCTTCAGTACTAAGAATCAAGTTGCATAAAAAGGTTGTAGCTGGATTAAAAGCGAACGGAGTATTTCTTGTTGAGGCTTACACCCCAGATCAATTAAAGCATGGAACTGGTGGTGGAAACTCCGTAGATTTGATGATGACTAAAGAATCGTTAAGTCTTGAGTTAGCAGGCTTGAAGTTTACACATCTTGTCGAGCTAGAGCGGGATATAGTAGAGGGCATTTACCACACAGGTCTTGG